>TBL_comb47_HYPODRAFT_10002146_pt1 | contig 24658 bp, 24 predicted proteins | sample TroBogypolimnion_40_FD_10682 | JGI IMG/M metagenome (IMG submission 10682)
TCGCAGGGTCCGAGCCCGAAGGGCTCAACCTAGAGCACCCCAGCTACGCTGTGGGCGCTCCAAGGGAACCGTCGGTTCCCTGCTTTAACTTAGCTACTAAATATTTGATTTGTCCTGCTTGTTTGCTGATGATTTCTGAATCTTCTTTAATCCATACTTTCGTTGTTTCCCAGATACGATCATTTGTTCGTCTATATTCATCATTTTCTGATACTAACTCATCGATTTTTTGCGTTAATGGGGCAATATGCTCATTTTTCTCACGTAAGGCATCATTTTGCTGTGATAGCTCTCTACGAGAGCTATCTCCGGAAAATCTGTGATTTGTTACGCCACATAGTGGGTCCACAAATCGCCCAGATGCAACTTGCATCCAATACGCCAAATCCTTTTTAAGCTGCTCATTTTGGTATTGTAACATAACGTATTCTTCTGACATTGTTGGTTGTTTTGATAAAGTTAGTATTTTTATAAAGAAAAAAATCAATTTTTTGTAAAAACAGTAGCATAAAAACAATGCTCTATTCAAAAATATAGAGCCAGAGGCGTTCTAACACATAACCATTGGTTCCACCTTGGTCATTCACAGATAACAATTCGACCAGTAAATTTTCATAGACATCCTTTTTAAATTTCCGTATATTCGTTCTAACTACTGAAAATAGAGCAGAATATGTGAAATATATTTCGTCCAATGACTTTTTATGTCCATAGTTCTGTCTACTAAGCGATGTGATACTAGGAAACTTTGCTCGATGTAAGAATCCAAGGGCTAAATTTATATCCTTATATCCAGGATATTCCTTATTAGCAGTTACATTTAAAAAATTTATTCCTTCATCGTTAAATTCGGAGATTAATAAGTTACCGTCGCATTTTGTTCTCAAATAAACCAATCCATAATCAGTTACTGTCTTATATTTTTCTATATATTCGGATGTCGGAATGTTCTCAGAATCTTTCCATAGAAGTCCCAATGGTTGAACATTGGTAGATCTGTCGTAATTATCTATTCCAAATAGAAATGTTTTGTTATGTTCAAACGGTTCACCTTGTGAAAATATTGTCCTATCATTTAAACAGTCATAGTTTTGTATAATATGGTATAAATAAGTGTGACCTTCGCGTCCAAAGTTAGGTAATTGTATTATTGTATCTAAAACACATAATTTATCAGTACCTTTATTATAAAGAGTTACAATATCATTATATGCCATTGTCCAGTCAATATTTTCATTGTGCCTCGCAATAACAAGTTCAACAATACTTTTATCAAATTTATCACCAACATAGTTTATCAAATATTGGTCTTTATGAATATGTTTAATAGACCATTTTGTATAATTATTCTTGGACGTATATAAGAAAACCTGATTATTTTTATTAGGTGAACCTAAATATTGAGTATAATTGTATCTATCAAATGCACTTTTAATATAAAAAATATCATCATTATCGGTATCTTGCTCTATGATCCACTGTTGTCTTATACCTCCAGTTGGAAAAAAATCTACAACATTATCCTTCTCTGCGCAGGATAAATAATATCCGGATGGAGCTAAAATACTTATTGGAGTATTTAATTCATAATTTGCAATGGAAAAAATAAAATCATTCTCAATGTTAAAAGTTTTAAACATTAATATATTACTACAAATTATTATTATTATTAACCTCTATTCTGGGATTATTTGGTAAGACGGTACCTTATTTGGGTAGGATGCCCAAGGGTCAGAGGACGAAGACCTCTACCTTGAACGGTCGAAGACCGTTCTGAGGCATCCTATCCCATAATAGATGTTAATATTTTATATATAGTTATATATATCTATATGATATCGTCATATAGATTAGGAGATTTACTCCTGGTATTTTTAGATGAAAATGAAGAAAATGAAATTTTAAATCAACATCCTAATTCTATTGGAAGTAAATACATTTTAAAAAAAAGAAGTAATAATTATTCTGGTGATAATATTGATTTGATAACTGAAATCGTTCTAGAACATATCGAACAAAACTTGGAACTTTTACCTAATAATATTTCGGATAGCACAACAATACATTTAAGACTGGGGGATGTTGTTGCTGGTAATGAATGGCACGAAATAATTAAACGACCGTTTCAAATCGATCATATTCAATCATTACTTATCAATGATTTTAATAAAAAATATATTATTGGAAAATGTTTTTTTGCTAAGCCCAGTTCTAACAATTACGAAGATTGTATTAATTTATCAAATATATATTTACAGGATGCAATTAATAAATTACAAGCAGAACATTTTAATTCTGGAAATGCCGATATAGACTTATGTTGCGCTGTAAAATCTAAATTATTTGTGCAGGGAAGAGGTTATTTCAGTAAGTTAATCGTAGAAATAAGAAAAAAATTAAATTTGAATAATATTGAAAATATGGTAACTGATTAACCTCTATACTATAAATTATTGTAAATATCCTTTTTCCAAAACATAGTTGTATAATGTGGTTGGTCGCTATTTACGCTCAGGTCCTCCCTATAGGTAGGATATTCTTGTAATATTTCAATTCCATTTAGATTAATATGTTGTTTTCCATCATTTGTCCAGTGTAATTCGTTATTTATTTGAGAGTCAGTATATAATATTTTATACTTTTCACTTAATAAATAAGGACCACTCCATATAGGTGTGAATCCGTAATAGTTCTCCTCGGTTTTTCTAGTTATTTCATTTATACATTCTAACATAAGGGAGTTTCTAGGGTATAATATCAATAAGCAGGTTTGCACACCTATCGGTTCAGATACCAAATATTCTTTATCTGTTAATTGATCAAATCTAAAATTATTTACACATTGATATTTAATGTCAATATAAATACCTCCTCTAATATAGAGGTAACAAAAACGAAATAAATCGCTCTTATATGAATATGGTTTTAATTTCAGGAAAGCATCTGTTATATTTTTGTCAAAATGATTATTGATAAATTCATATGCGCTATTGTTATCATAAATACTAAAAGTAAAATTGGGGTGATCATTAACTAATTGATCGTAATTGTTTTTCATATTTTCTGGAAAATTATTCAAATCATGATAATATGTAAAAATATTTAAAGGTATCATAATATATTTATAATATATTTTTTCTATATGGTAAAAATATGTATACTAATTATTTATTCTAAAAATGATAATTATGACAGGATGTTAGAAATACAAAAAAAATATTTGGAATCGTACAACAATATTATATTTTATTTTACCCAGATGGTACCCGGTCAAGAAGGAGAACTTGAGGTTGATAACCATTTTATAAACATCAGGGGTGAAGAATCTTATTTAAATATATTGAAGAAATCTGTTGACTCAATGAAATATATTAATAATAATTATGATTTCGATTACCTAATAAGAACAAATATATCGACTGTTGTAAATATTAATAAATTATGCGAGTTTTTAGAAAACGCTCCTAGAGAAAAATACTACGGTTGTTGTTGGTATTTAACATTAAACAATTTAGATCATCGCTGTGGAATTATAGACAATACGCATTTTGGAACAAGATATGCACAAGGAACAAACATTATTTTTTCAAAAGATATTGTTCAAAGCATCTGTCATAATAATGATAAATTAAACAATAGTGTCGTAGATGATGTGGCATTCGGTGTTTACGTTAGCAGATATTTTCCAGAAGCATATGAAATATCATCAAAGTATATTCCAACTATGTTATTTACACAAAGTAATGATAATATTACGACTGATTATATTTTTTATCGTAATAGAAGATATGAAAATTCCCCAGAAAGACATACGTCTGAAGAAAATAGAGACAATGATATTCAAACAATGACTTATTTAACCTCTATTATGGGATTATTTAATTAACGAATAAGTTGAATTCAAGAGATATAAAACGTTTTTAGTAGTAGTAATAATACTAATGTTTGGATCAGGATTTTTTGGATCTAATAAAACCGACGATGATCCTGATTTTAAGGGCTCGGATTATGTAATAGTAACTGTCGTTTTATGGAACTTTTTATGTTTTAATTGGACACAAAAAACAATAAAGGCATTTCGTAAGGCAAAAGAAGGGGAGACATTGAATATATCTTCGTTATAAAATTGAGTTAAAAATAATTTATGTTTTTATGGATAAATACATAAATGTGTGGAATTGTCGGAATTTCTGATGCGACAGGAAATAATATTAATGAAGAACTTGTCCGAGCTCTTACCTATCTACAACATAGAGGTCAGGACTCTGCAGGAATAGCAATTGTTGAAAATGATGGAAAAATAAACATCCATAAAGGAATGGGGCTAGTTTCCCAGGTGTTTAGTGAACAACCCCAGGTTCTCGATAACTCAAGCAGAGTCGGTATAGGACACGTAAGATATTCAACTCAAGGATCCATTAATAATGATGAAGCCCAACCGCTTTACACGAATAGTCCTTATGGAATTGCACTAGCACACAATGGTAATTTAACAAATACTGATTATCTTAAAGAGTATTTAATAGAAAAACAACGACATATTAATACAGATTCCGACAGTGAAATATTGTTGAATGTTCTCGCCGCAGAATTAACAGATAGTCCAACCGATATATTTGGAGCGATTTATCGAGTGATGAATTTGTTACAGGGTTCATATTCGGTTGTGGCGGTTATTAGTAATATTGGTTTAGTAGCATTTCGTGATCCAAATGCTATCCGACCTCTTTGTTTTGGAAGTGTAGGATCGGGAAGTGAAAAACGATATATGATAGCTTCTGAATCCGTAGCATTCATAGGTTCTCCTTATAAATTAGAAAGAGATCTATGTGCAGGTGAGTGTATTTTTATAAATAACGATCAACAAATGTTCTCACATATTGTGGGAAATAACCCAATACAAACCCCTTGTTTATTTGAATATATTTATTTTGCAAGACCAGATTCGGTCATAGACGGAATATCTGTATATAAAGCCAGAGAAAATATGGGGGTGTACCTAGCATTTACTATTTCTGAAGATAATTCGTCCAACGATCTCGAAATTGATGTGGTAATTCCGGTACCAGAAACCTCGAGAACCTATGCGATTAAATTAGCCGAAGTTCTCAATATTCCTTATCGAGAAGCATTTGTAAAAAACAGATATATTGCGAGAACCTTTATTATGTCAAATCAAAAAGAAAGAAATAATCGTAGTAAAATGGTGAAGATGAAATTAAGTACGATTGATAGTGAGTTCAAAGGAAAAAATGTTCTCATTGTGGATGATTCAATAGTACGTGGTACCACATCAAAAGAATTAGTAAAATTAGCTAAGGAAGCAGGAGCAAAACGAATATGGTTTGCGTCTGCTGCACCACCAATTTGTTTTGCAAACCGACTAGGTATTGATATTCCAACGGATGAAGAATTGATCGCCCACAATCGTAGTAATATTGAGATTGCTGAGCAACTAGGGTGTGATCGGGTATTTTATAATGATTTAGAAACAGTTTATCAGGGATTAAGAGAACTTGCATCAACGTCGATCGACGGTGAATCTTCGGTAGACGGATTTGAAATCTCTTGTTTTTCAGAATAAAAAACAAAAAAAGACTCCTACAGAAAATTCGAAGGAGTATGATCAACGACATCTGTAATATATTCAAACTTTGCAGGATATATATTAATCTTGTCTAATCCGTCCTTAAAAATAGATGAACGACATATTGGACAATCTTTATTTCTATGATGAAGATTTTCAATGTTAATCAAATTATTAATTGTTCCACGTTTATTACGAATATTGTACATTAATAGTATGCACGGATAACAAAAGGTATGACCACATTCAGTGATAATAGAAGGTATATTATTGTTCAATTCTGTAAGACATATAGGGCACGACAGTGAATCTTCGTTATTGTTCACTAGAGACATTTTAGTATAATAAACGCCATTGGTAAATAAAAATCTATTATAGTATTTTTGTAACCAACCTTTATAATATTCGCAATTAAATTTTTTGTCTAGTTTTTTACAGATTTTATATAATGTTACTTTATTAAGTGTTGCAAAGTCGTAAAGCTGTTTCGGATCAATATTTGTTTTATTTTGTAAAAATGAAAACATAGTTGATTTTTGTTTTGTATTTTTAGTAATTAAATTATTAACAATACTACATTCTTTCGCTAAATCGATTATTATATTTCCATTATTTATGTTAATTTTTTTCCATTTTTTATAATGTAAAGTGCAATTTTGTAATTTTTCGGGTAATTTTTCAATTTCTGTTTTCCAGTATTTACCAAATTTCATTGTATATATTTCATATCATTATTTTAAATTGTTTTCAGAATTATTTATCGAAGATCGTCTGAGCGCACCAAAGTTGAGAAGCTTCGTTTCTCTGACCAAAGTTATTTTTCTTCTTCTTTTTCTACTTCTTTCTCTTCCTCTTGTTTTTCGGAGTAATCGAGAACCTTAGCAACCCGTTTCTTTATATTACTCTGTTGAATATAATATTTAACAAAGTAAGGTATATTTGATACGTTATTCATCAAGGTATTATAAGTAAATCCACATATCATTGTATCGACTTTATTATCATACTGAATGCTGTACCACCAATAAGGGGGAATCGAGAGAACAAACCCTTCACCCACTTCAAAATCTAAAAATCGAACTTTGTCCATCTCGTGCTTGTATTTTTTATCGGGCGACCAGACATTGATAGGAGAACGGAATTCGTAGGTTTCAAAGTCGCGAATCTGGTATAAATATTTGGTGCTTTTCCAAGGTGTCATTTTTATCCGAATCTTCCCACTATTTACAGATAAGTAATTACGATAATTGGTGTGATAACGCAAAGGTAAAACCGCGCCTCGAGAACCTAGCATAATATCATATTTAGATTGTATTGTAAAAGGAGGTTTTAAGTAATCATCATTAGATATCATTATTTGTGTCAAACTGGATTCTTCAATAAAATCTTCATTATTTTCAGAAAAGTATGCGGCTTTAGAGTCGGTTTTCATCAAATTAGATCCACTCGAATAAGGGAGAATGATGTAGTCGACCGAAGTATCGGGATTGTTAGGCTCCCAATAGTCAGCGGATTCCTTGACTTTAATATCAAAACCTGCAAATTCGTCAGCGAGTAAATCGTCATAGGTAAGATTTTCGTAAAATGTAGGAACAACTGGTTTAAATTCAAACAAAATAGGTTGTTTAACATCGCAAACTTCTTGGAGGTGTTTATTGGAAGAATAATCCAATTCGTATATTTCTAAATCTTCACTACGTTTGTATTGATGGACAATATGGATGTAAAAAAACAGTATTAATAAGAATAGTAACAAGTGAAAATAGAAATTCATTAATAATTAAATAAGATATTGTATATTTTATTTAAAGAAGGAGAACTCTTATTACAAACTTTTAAACGTTAAAGGAGTCGAACTATAGGTACGACTAATTTTCAAAAAACATTCGTTGGCATATTTGACAATTTCGTCGATTTCTCGCATTCTTTCTAAATTGTAGGTCCAAGTAGGGTCTTTGATTTCTTCTATAAACCGAAAAACAATGTCAGTAATCGTAACAGATAATAATTGAATGACTTCTAATATTTCACGGTATTTATTGCTTTTCTTATAATCTTTTTGTAAGAGAACTTTGAATTGGTCTTCATCAATATAGTTACGCATATATCGTATTCGTAATTCTTGTGTAACATGCTCACTATTGTGTTGATAATTAGGAATAGAAACATAACGAAAATGAATCACCTTTCGACAAACCTCGCTAATGTTATTATGATATTGTTTAATTTTCGTAGCATTCGCTTTATCGGATATTTCAATAGCAGCCAATAAATTCCGTATTAGTACGGTTGTATTATGGTTAAGTTCACGTCCACAAACAACATCATTCGGGTTCCGTTCTAAGGTCCCATTAAGACGCATCCATTCGAAATAATGTGGGTTATGAATCGCATTAGTTTCTATTCTACCGGTGCGCCAACTGAAAGCAGTGTGACAACTTACGCAATACATCTGATCGCAATTTTTTTGAGATGTAAAATCTTTCAGCAAGAATTTATGGTCAGAATCTACTTCCCACCCGAAATATTTACCTTTGCCTATATTTTTAACAGTAATATTTGTATAATTATGATTTTTATTAGGAGTGGAACCTACACATTTTTTTCTGGGAAGTATAGTTGGCACTTCAAATAGTTTTTCGCCAGAAATATTGATTACATATTGATTTTTATAATCTTTGGCTTCACAACCAAATATTACACAGTTTTTACGTTCTCTAATCTGATGATTTACTATAAATCCTAATGATCTAGCTAGAAATATAATTTGTTCACTAAGGATTGTATTTGTCTGAATAATTTGTACCCTTTTACCTTGTTGTACTTTATTAACGTGTCCGTCAGTATCAATAATACCGGCTAATAGTTTTAAGCGCACAGATCTATCATTCATTAAATACTCTTGAGGAATATGTTTATTTCTAAGCAAATTATATTTTTTGAGTAAATCGGTAAACGGATTAGTGCGGTCTTCATAACAGGGAAATTGCGCTTCGCTTTTTGTCGTTTTTCTGTCCAGGGACAAAATTTCGTCGCACGAAAATCTGTAACCTTTTCTGCGAATTCTGTACAAATATTTATTTGTCTTGACTTTCATAAGTTCTGCATTATTATTGTTGCACCAACTTATCATATAATCAACGATCTCTTTATCGTTTGATGCAATACACGGATCGCAATGGGTTCCATCTCCGAGCCAGAGTCCTAGCATATATGGATCTAAATCAACTTTTTGTGAAGAATAATTGATTCCATTGTTCTTATATCCCATTAAATTCCGCTTTTCTGTTTTTTCTAATTTCATATAATCTTCTACAACAAGTTCAATCGTGTCATCATCATATAAGTCACTCTTAAATTTTTCAACAAGTAATTTGGCCTCTTCTTTATTGCAGTCTTTATTAGTTTTAAATTGTTTGGTTTTTTGTTTATTATTATTTTTATCAAACCATATTAATTTCCAATAATTAGATTTATCATTCCAATATATTCTTTTATTTCCACTATATTTTAATAATAATGTATGTCTACTATTTACTGTAAAATTCATAGCATTATTTTGTTGAACTTCATACATCTCATCTTCACCCTGCATCAATCGAATCACGTTTCTAGGTTTTCCGTCGTCACCTACTAAAATATCGCCTAAAGCAATATCTTGTGACATTTTGGTCGAACCGTTCCACATTAATACTGGAATATCAGCAGCAAAGCAACCGTTAATTTTAAATATGCCTTCTCCGCACTTAGGACACGGTTTAGTGTCTGAATTCAATAAATTCGCGGTAGCAATATTATCCGGATGACAAGTATGTTCACCATCACGTTCCAATCCCTTGATTTCGTGACAAGTAGGGCAGGTCCAAATATTACAAAGTCCGCATTTCCATTGACTACTTAAAAATCCGTGACAATCAGGGCTGGGACAAGCTCTAATAAAGGTAGCTCGTTCTTGGGTATTGGGATCAGCATTTGTAAAACGGTAACATTCTGTTTGTATTTTATTCATTTCTAATCGAGCTCTGGTAACAACTTCTGCAGCTGAATTAATTTTACGAACATATTCTTCACGTTTTAATATATTCTCTACTAAGGGTTGTGTGGCGGGTAAAAGAGCGCGTTGTTTATCAAAAAGTACTTTCTCATAATGAAGTTTTAAATCTGTATTCACAAACTTTTTAGAAAAGATTTTGGAAATAAATTCGGGAGTCCATTGACGATTACAGTCACCACTCATACATTTTGGTACATTTTCTTGTAAAATATAACGTTTACAGCATTCTGTACAAGCGTCCTGAGGACAATACTCACACGTTATTTTAAAACGAGAAGATCGGTTGTAAGGTTCAATGCATATAGCACAAGTAGGAACTTCTATTTTCTCTTTTTTAGTTCGTGTTTTTTTGGGAATAATGATATGTTCTTCGGTTATTTTAATAGAATTTTCAAGGGACATTTATACTTATATAAAAGAGTAAATAATTTTAAATCAGTTTTTTATTTTAATAATACTATATTAAAATGTATAATTTGATAAATAAAGAATCTAGAAAAGTGACAGATTTTATATTTGGTGTTGGTTATTTTAGTGAAATAATAATCGCACTTGTAGTCATTTACGCGTTACAAAAAAATATAGTCGATATAACTATATTTATTTTCTTTTTTCTTTTAAGTGGTTATGTGAATACTTTATTGAAATCATATATAAAGCAACCAAGACCAAATGAGCCACAAAAATTTTTATATTCAGAGCATTTTAGCAGAGTAAAACAAGTTTATGGAATGCCTTCAGGACATAGTCAAAATGTGTTTTATTCTATAACTTATTTATATTTATTAGCTAAGGATGGTATTTATTGGTTAGAATTAGGACTAGTTTTAGCAACATTAATGGTTTATGAAAGATGGACATTTCATAATCATACATTAGTACAACTTTTTGCGGGTGCAATTACAGGAATAATATTGGGTGTAGTTGTTTTTGCAATACGAAAACAAATTTATTCTTCATTGATCTTAGGTGCCAAATAAAAGACAAATTTATTGGTATCGTCTATTGCTTCACCTAAGTGGTAAATAACTTGCATCGGGGAATCCTTTATTAATTTAATGCGTACTTCTTTCGAGATTTTGTTATACAAACAAATATTATGAAGCATATTAAGACTAAATGACAAATGGATTGTTTCACCTTCATCAATCGAATATTCAGATAATTCATCAATTTGAATATCCACTGACATTTTACCTGATCCTTCACTTAAAGAACGAAGTTCGATTTTAGTTTCATCGCAAATGATATCAATAGTGTCACCAAATAGTTTCAATTGATTCACAATGTTAGCAAAACTCACAGAGGACAATGAGAACTCCGCATTGCATTCCATCTCCGGAATCGACATATATTCGGTATCTAAATCGATCAAAGGTAATTCGAATCGTTTATCAAAAACCGATTTGTCTTCAGAGGTGAAATTAAGAAGCAATTTATCTTCCTCGGAAGAATCAAAAACAATCTCGGTTTCTTGACCCTTTTCTCTAGTATTTAAAATCCTGAATAACAATGTTGTATTGACTCCAATGGGAATAGTACCATCTTTTTTATGTTCGTAGGTATCAAACCAACTAGAAGGTATGTAAAGTTCAAATATAGAAATTCGAGAAGAATCCATAGACTGAAAATAAACACGGTCTTTTTCAAACATAATTATAATCTGGTCGGTGAATACCTTGATATGCTGAAAAATTTGTGAAAATGTATCCGATTTAGTAGGACTTTTAATAACAACGTTCATATTACACTATTATTTACAATAAACAAAAAATCTTTAAATCCATTTTTATGGAGGTGTTGATATGGGTTCTATTATACTGTTTTTGAAGGGTTTTCGGAGCCACTACGTGGCATAGAAAACCCTAGATCTTCCATAGATGTAACCGATCTTCGATCGGTGAAATCGACGGAAGATGAAGGAAAAATAGCATTGTTATCACACACTATAAGTTTATCATAAACAAAAGGATCAATAAATGGTTTCAATGTTTTTACAATGGCATCGAAGCTCTTAGGTGGGCTATAAATAAATGTTTTATCCATTTTTTTTGAATATCGTGTGTTAGACGAAAGACATTTATCACAAAAGTATTTTATCATTGTTTTATAGCGTTCTAATGCGGATATTGTGAATGTACTTAAATTAATATGCAATTGAAAAGAATCATATTTTTCAATTCGATCCTGAAGTGTTGAGATTATGGCACCAGTAATGATTTCAAAGTTATGAGGAGTAGCAAATAATTTAAAAATAGTATAATCTACAAAAACTTGATTAGAATCGTTTAAAACATAAATAGTATTAGATAAAAGTGTTTCCATAGGTATATTATCACATACTAGAGCTGCACAATCTATTTTCTGTTTGTTTTTAAAAAAGATATTTTTGTTGTTATTAGTGTAGTATAATTCTTGCAATTTTTTGATTTTTTCATCTAACATCGGTTCTTCAGAATCATCTTTAAACATTTTATAAATATAAAAATTATACTTTATATTTGTATTTTATAACCTAATTTCTACCACGTTGTCTGCGATAGTTTGGACCACCTAAGTTATCTAAGCTAGTAGAAATTGGTTCTACGGGAGGTGTAACAATTTCATTACCATCTGAAGGGACTTCAGATATTTGGAAATTTACCTGTTCATCTGCGGTTTCTGGAACAAATTCATCAGTCGCTTCAGGTAGGTTTTCAAAATTATTGTTTCCTAAATCAGATAGAATATGGATACGTTCTTCCATCAATGTTTTATTAACACCCATTGTGTAAGATTGTAGCTTCATTACGATATCCTTAATATTGTTAATTTCTTCAGCAAGGAGATCAAAACGCGAATTATATTCACTCAATATTTCGGTAATATTGTTAGGAACAACATCAGTTTCAGTTTCAGCTTCATCTTCAAATTTTATTTTGCGATTGGAATCTTCTTTAGATTCCTTAACAAAAGATTCTACATTTAAAAGGCGTTTATCAATAACAGCAATCACTTGTTGCAATGTAAGACCGGTAGTAGGACTAGAAGATGGTTGTTGTTGTTGCTGTGGCTGTTGACTGATAGCAGGATTATTTTGTGGGGGACTAATAAATGCTCGGCGACTTTTTGCAGAGGCGTTTGATTTACTCATTACAGAATAAGTTATATTATTATGTAATGTTTTCTCTAAATACTTATAAACGCAGGGAACCGTAGGTTCCCCTATTTCTTACCACGTTTTTTCATTGTTTTGTTCTTAGGTTTGTATACCTTTTTGGCATCTTTCATTGCGTTCATCAATTTATAGTTCTTATTCTTGCGACTTTTCTCCTTATAAATTTTGCTGACAAGTTTGGCCCAATCGTTCATTTGTATATATTATTAGGGTATTTTTATGCTACCATATCCATTTTCAAGGTTTCGTGAAAAAAGTATGGTGTAATCCATTTTATATCTTCCAAACAATAATCTTCGATATTATTATGATTATTTTCAATACAAATTTTTGGGAACGCATAAGGTTCTCGCAACAGTTGTTTTTCTAAGACAGGGATATGAGATTCATAAATGTGAGCATTCCCTAAAAAATAAACAAAGTCTTCTGGTATAAGATCGCAATGTTTGGCTAAAATATGTGTTAAAAATGCATAAGATGCAATATTAAATGGAACACCTAGCCCTACATCTCCACTGCGTTGATAGAGCGCACAAGATAAATATTTTTGTTCTCTTACATTGAACTGAACCATAACGTGACAAGGTGGTAAGGCCATTTGATCGAGCTGACACGGATTCCAAGCCGACATAATGAGCCGCCGACTTGTTCTCCCTTCCACCGTTCGCAGCTGATCAATAATCTGTTGAAGTTGATCAATACCTCGGTAAGGTCCGTCTTTAAAATATGGATATCCGTGATAATCAGTATGACAATCGAAATAAGGTGCGTTAAAATGACGCCATTGGTGACCATAAACAGGACCTAAATCGTTCTCTTCGTAGCGTTGTAGGTTTCGACTATCCAAAAATTCGCGACTGGCATTCGCGTCCCATATATGTACACCTTTATCGTTCAGTTTTTTGTTGTCGGTCGATCCACTAATAAACCACATTAGTTCGTGAAAACAGGTTTTCCAAGCTACACGTTTGGTAGTTAAAAGGGGTAAGGATCCATCTTTTAGAGAAAATCGCATAGAATAACCAAACAATGATTTGGTTTTGCCGTTTCTACCTTCTTCCATTGTACCTTTTTCCAAAATATCACGTATTAATTGAATGTATTGATGTTCTTCGGGGTTCTCCGCTAGACCAGTCGACGTACGAGCCTGCTCGGGAGGAGACTGGGATAACGCCGGGAGCGATAGCGGAGGCGTTATGTTTTCCATCTTTCATTTAAGATAACATATTGCTTTTATATTTTTTCTATATGAGTTATATACGAATTATAATAGTTAAATGGAGATATTACACGAAACTCGTGAATCAAATAAGAAATCGATATTGTCACACGTCTTTGATAGTAGCGAGACTGGGATTGCAACGGTGCTAAATGATTTACAATATACTTTTTGTGCGGTATTTTTAGTTGTTATATTAAATAAGTGTGTGCAAAAATTTATTCCAGATGCTGATGATGAAAAAGGTTCTTTAGAGATATTTGCAGAGGTTTTTTTCCAACTTATTCTAATGATAGGAGGTATCATTATTATACATCGTATTATTACCTATATACCAACATATAGTGGTTTCAAATATGAGACATTGTCGCTTACAAATGTTATTATAGCATTTTTAATTATAGTTTTAAGTATTCAGACTAAACTTGGAATAAAAGTAAATATAATTGTTGACCGAATTTATGATCTTTGGAATGGACCTGATGAAAACAAGAAAGATAAAGTGAGAAATGGTGTTCGAGTAAACAAACAAGCGTCAAAACACAGCCCTAGTCAAGCAGACTATTTAGATAGCAGTATGGTACAGGGAGGAACTTTTCCTCCAGCGCCTGTAGTAACTAGCCGTCAAACTGTGGGTGATGGAGGATTTCACGATCATATGATGGGAGGTGGTCCATCATCATCATCTTATGGATTACTTTCTGGAGGCCCTGTAGCAGCAAATTCACTCGTAGGCGGATCATTATTTTAAATTTTTGGCTGCATAAAATAATTTATATAATTTCGCGGTAAATTATATAAAACTAATTTAGGAATAATTATAAATGGACATTGAGAACCTACAACAAACCATTCGTGAACTAACAGAAAAAAATGCAATATTAGAAGCAGAATTAAAAGAAACAAAAGAACATCTTAAAAAATATACTGCACCAACCCGTCATAAAAAGTTTTACGAAAACCATAAAGATGAAATTTTAACGAGAAATAAAGAATATTTCGAGGAAAAGGTTACGAAGGAAAAACGGAAAGAGTATGCAAGAACAGCATATTTAAACCAAAAAGAAAAGAAGAAACAACAATCCCCTGTGGAGGAAATTAAGGCATAATATATAATTATCCGAAAAATTATATAAAACAAATTCTCATTATAGTTTATAATATGCCAAAAAAATTAACACAAGAGGAATTTTTGAAGAAAGCAACAGAAGTACATAAAAATAGATATGATTACTCTAAAGTTGAATATACCGGATCATATAATAAAGTTATTATAAATTGTAAAAATCATGGTGAGTTTATTCAAAAGCCTGTGCATCATCTTTTAGGGCATGGTTGTAAATGTTGTTCTTATTTAATCGCAAGTGATAAGCGAAAAATGGACAAGGATGAATTTATTAGAAAGGCCATAAGCGTCCATGGATACAAATATGAATATACAAAAGTAGAATACAAATCAAGCAAATTAAAGGTTACAATATCCTGTAAAGATCACGGCGATTTTAGTCAAATACCAAATGATCATATTCGTGGACGCGGATGCAGTACCTGTGGATTAAAGATTATTTCTGAAAAGGGCAGGCGAAATAGTGATATGTTTATTGAAAAGGCAATAAAATCACACGGAAATAAATATGATTACAGCAAGGTTGATTATACACTATCTAAAAGTAAAGTTACTATTGTTTGTTCAAGACACGGTGAATTTATACAGATTGCTCAAGACCATGAAAATGGATCAGGATGTCCAAAATGTGCTAACGAAGATATTAAAGGGAAAACACGACTTTCTAATACGGTAGATTTTATTCAAAAAGCAAACATAATTCATAATAATAAATATGATTACTCATTAGTTGACTATGTTAACAATCACGAAAATGTAACTATAATATGTAAAGAACACTGTGAATTTAAACAAAAACCTAATGGTCATCTATTTGGTCAAGGATGTCCACTTTGCAAAAATAAAACCGAAGGGATTTTTCACAATAAAATAAAACAATTTTATCCGTCTTTGACAACACAATTCCGGCAAAATTGGTGCAAAAGAAAACGATATGATTTTTGCATCCCTGAAGATAATATTATTATAGAACTAGATGGAATTCAACATTTTATACAAGTTGGGAATTGGTCATCTCCAGAAAAACAATTTGAAAACGACAAATATAAAGAAAAATGCGCTAATGAGAACCAATATTCAACGATAAGATTACTTCAGGAGGATGTATTCTTTAACAGGTACGACTGGACAAAAAAAATATGCGACGCAATCGAAAAAATAAAACAAAATAAAACTATACAAAATATTTATTTATGCAAAAACAATGAATATGATAATTATATAAAAACTAACTGTTAATCCCGCTAATCGAATTCATTATTTCAATCTTTTTCATAGATTTTTCAAAATTTTTTTTATTGTCATCTAATCCAGAAAATAGGTAATCTGTACCAGGACTTTCTTCACACTTTTTTATATCGCGATATATTACGCCAACTTTATCAACAATATTTTGCACCATAGCCTTATTGGGCATAAGTTCAATATTATTCGGTACAGGTTCTGTTAATAATGCCACTGCAAAATACAATAAAAACCGACGTTTCTTGCACGATGCAGTTGTATATTTAATACAAAAAATTTGTAATAATGCATCATATAAGCGTGTTATAAATGTATTGTCAAGTTCTCCAATATGATGTTTAATAACGTCCCATAGAATCCAAATAATATCTTTTTGATATTTGTTTTCCACAGGAATATAGGTTCGTTTTTCACAAAAACAATCTTGTTTACGTTTTTTACATATGGTATCAAAGTCAATGATCCATTCGATCCAGTAACACGCATCAATTGTGGATTTAGAGTCGCTTGATATATGGAAAGAGAATTCATTAACCGCAACGAAAAGTTCTTTGGGATCTTTTGGTCGTAAGAGTTCATCGGCATAATGGGCAGAAGTAGCTTTAAACCGCTCCGTCATCTGTGTCATATCAAATTCTTCTTCACGGTTAATTTTGATGGGTTCAAAACTATGTTTACGGTTGGATAAGGTGAGAACACTGATGATTTCAGCAAAGAGTTTACGTATAGTAAGGTTGTTACGTAAATCGAGTTCAGTAATAAACTGTCCCTTGGAAATAATATTTTTAAAAATGTCAAAGCGCATTTGCAAATAAATAATCACTTTTGGATTCCCTAAATGAATATGTTTACCAGCATAATGTAATAAAATTTCCCATATTTCCATATAATGACCAGAACATACTAGTTCGGCACACCAATATACAGCGGGTTCTAGTTTACCATTTTTCATATTCTCGATCAGTTGTTTACGAACATCGGTTTTTTTATATTTGGAGAACGTTGTACCTTTAAAAGAGGAATTAGAGCGAATATCGTTGATTAAACAATTTGTTGGTATATTTGTATCATCAATTTCCATAAACAATTAATAAATATAATAAATCACATAAAAAATATGGACCGAAAGTTACTAATATGGAGAACCAATACAGAATTCGGATATTTTCTAGTTTTTGTGCATCAGAAAATTGCAAGGATATTTACGAACGATTATGTGAATCAGTTTTGATGGAGAACTATGGGCCGAACAATAAAATATATATTACAAATGGTGACGACTATAGTCACGTTATTATTTTAAATACAGCGATGCCGCAATTGAATCCGAATATTCCTAGAAAGAATGTGATAGGAATGGCATTTGAACCTCCTAGGTTTTTAAACTTAACCCCTCAATTTGTAGAGTATGCTAAACGTCATATTGGTAAATATTATATAGGTCAGAGAAGCGAAGCTTCTCAACTACTAAGTTCAGAGAACTTTGGTCAGGGTTCGACGAACCCAACTACTAACTTAGTAGGTGGCTTTCAGCCACCGGATAAGTTTGGCGAATCAGAAGGGTTAGGAAACCCATTTGTAGAGAGATATTCACATATGTGGTATAATCCGCCATTAAAAGAAAAACCAGAAAAAACAAAATTAATGTCGCTGATGGTAAGTGAAAAGACAGGTGAATCTGGTCATATTTATCGGCACAAACTAGTAAATAAAATCCTAGAAACAGAATTACCGATTGATATTTATGGAAGAGGATGCAAATTTTATTCGTTTTTAGAAGATAATCGTGTAAAAGGAGAATTTACAGAAATTGAACCATATGAAAAATATAAGTTTCATATTAGTATAGAGAACCTGGAAACAAACCATTATTTTTCAGAAAAAATAATGAATCCACTGTTAACTAGTACAGTCCCCATTTATTTGGGTTGTCGTAATATATTAAATTATTTTGGAGAAAGTGTAATTGTTCTATCAGGTAATATTGATAGAGATATGGATCTATTAAGAAATGTATGTAGAGAACCTGAAAAATATGAAAAAGAAATAGACATAGAAAAGGTGAAAGATTGTATTTATTTATTAAGGAATATTGATGAACTTTTTTCCACATAAGAATATAGATGAACAAACCAATAATAGCCGTATTATTAAGAGGTCATATAAGAGAAACATTTAAGAATAAAATATTATTTGATTTTTTAAAAGAATTATGTGATCTATATTCAGTAAAACTATATATTCATACTTGGAATGTTTATTCGACAAATTTAAGTTGGCGTAAGATAGAAAATATTATTGTCAATGTAAGCATTTTGGATATAAGGACATATTTATCTGGATTAAATTGTGAAATTAAGAGCATAGAAATAGATGATGATAGTAAAATCACTTTAATAGGAGACATAACAGGTAATGTATTTTCAACATTGTTACCAAAACTAGCTTGGAAACGAATGTGGTATGGAATTAGTAAAATGGCGCAAATTATTAACAATAGCGAAGATCCAGGAACATTAATAATAAATACGAGATTTGATTTGTTTAATAATTCTTGCTCACAAGATAAAACGGATAAATTAATTCGTTTAATAGATGAGAACTTAGGGATCGAATTAATTGAAAATAAATTTTTGTATAGTTCTGACAATTTAATAGGTGTTGATAATTATTATGTTGGTTCGCCGAGCGCAATGTATAAATTATCAAATAACTTTCATACGAACTTGGATGATATTAATAGTAGATACATTAATATTTATTTTCAAGAGGTAACAGTGTTTTATGAGAACAATGTTTTATTTACAGAGACTGCAAACGAAAAAAAATACGAGAATATAGAATTATATTATTTTCAGAACAATAAAATTAATAACATTCAAGTTAATATAAACAATGTAGAACAGTCGCAAAACCATATTGGAATGCGATCAGAATATTTAACAGATATAAATGGTATAGCAAGAGGACTTAGTTTTTTAAATAATTCTAGTATGGAACAAAATAACCATAATCATACAAAAACAATATATAATCTTGTTAGTCAAACAGTAAAAGATAAGCCAATATTAGAGGTAAAACATACAAAATCAGATTGGAAAGGGTTTGGAAAGAAAAAATAAATTATACAGGATTTATTGAAAAATTACTATATTGCATATCACCTTTGGTATCCAGAACATTTGTAGAAAAATCGGTATTCTGTATAACTACATTTCCTTGAATTGAAGGTGGTGATAATGTGATAGCTGTTGAATCTTTTTTTGCATTGTCATTTAACCAATTTTTTATTATATATTGGATGAATAAAAAGGTAATTACAAGTACTACACTAAAAGATATAAGTCTAGTAAAAAATTTTGGAAGATTTAAACGATTAACCGGTTCAAAAATACTAGAAACAAAATCATTTTTAACAAAACGTCCAATAATAAGAAAATAAATTCCTGGTAAAATTAAATCACCTACAAAAGATTGAATAAAATCCCAGGCAGAATAACCAATTAACACGCCTGCTGTAGTTGCAATAATATTATTATCTAATAAAAATTTTTTGAAATTTTGCATATCAATCATTTGATCAGGTGAGAGATAATGTAACCATGAAGTTAGAAACATATGCTAAATATGTATTTTATTGTTATATAATACATATATTTTAAGGGAACCAAGTTAAGGGAACCAAGTTAAGGGAACCAAGTTAAGGGAACCAAGTTAAGGGAACCAAGGTTCCCTTAAGATCCCTCCTTTTACTTTAAGAGAACCAAATTAAGAGAACCAAATTAAGAGAACCAAATTAAGAGAACCAAATTAAAGGAGGGATCTTAAGGGAACCATTCGGTTCCCTTAACCTGAATTATTCTGTCAAAATTCGGGGAACAACATTAATTGTTTGTAATTCTTGTGAAAGAAGTTTGTAAGCGTAAGGCATATTGATAAGAGCGAAATCAGTTTTATTTCCACACGTTTTACAAAGATGAATAGAGAAGTCTGAATTAGCATACATTTTATTTTTATTTCCGTCATTATATGAAGCTACCATACCACATTTTTTACAAACAAATACAGAGTATTTGTCAGAAACATCGAATAAACGTTCTTTGCAAAATCTGGACATACCGTGGGCTAACATAACATCACGTTCCATTTCACCAATTCTGAAACCACCATCACGACTTCTGCCTTCAGCCGGTTGACGCGTCAAATTCACCATAGGACCAATCGAACGACTATGTTGTTTATCATTCACCATATGCTTCAGACGTTGGTAAAACACCGGACCAATATAAATATTCGTTTCCAATTGTTCACCAGTAAGACCATTATACATAAGTTCGTTACCATAACTTTCGTAACCAAGTTTTTGTAATTCTTTGGAAATAGTTTTGACATCAAGATTACCAAAGCTAGTACCATCACCAAACATACCGAGTTCTAACAACACTTTTCCTAACAACGTTTCTTTTAATTGACCAATCGTCATACGGGAAGGAATGGCGTGTGGATTAATAATAATATCAGGTCGTAATCCATTCTTGGTAAATGGCATATCACATTCCGGAATAATATTACCAATGGTACCTTTTTGCCCGTGGCGCGAGCTAAATTTATCACCTAAAACAGGTTTTCTCAAAGTACGAACTCTTACTTTGGCAAAATTATAGCCGTCTCCGTTACGACCAGTATAGTTTTTATCAATGTATGTTTCTTCGGTGGTTCGATAGGTCTTACTTTGATCTTCGTACTTGACTGTTTTGGTAGGATCATTACGGTTTTCTTTAATGGGAACTGTTTTGGCAATAATAACATCACGATTCTCTAATAAAGAATTTTCTGGTATGAAACCTTGACTATTGAGTTTGTCGTAATTACCAAACTTGATTCCTTTTGTTTTTGTTGGATCGGGTTTACACCGAATAATTTCATCACGAATAATGTTTTTATCTTCATCTTTTTCCGTATGATAAATAGTTGCTAAGAATAGTCCTCTGTCAATCGATCCTTTGTTAATAAGAACACTATCTTCTTGATTATAACCGGTATGTGTCATAATAGCAACGTGGATCTGACATCCGGAGGGAATTCTATTGAGATGAATAATGTTCATAATACGGGTTTCTACGAGAGGGCGACTAGGATAATTTAAAATATAGGCTGTTTTATCCATACGTGTATCGTAGTTGGTTGCATATACCCCCATTGCTTGCTTGGCCATTGCGCAATTGTGACTGCATAACCCATTTGATGTAATAAAAGAATGATTTTCATTTTCTGTATCTATACAAGAAATTAAACCATTTGGTAGTAATACATAATCAGAAATTTCTTCACTAATATATTGTTGATTATCTTTATCGGTAAGAATAAGCAATTTATATCTGCAGAGTGAATTATAATTATGAATAAGATCTTTTACGGTTTTCCAACCACTTTCCGTCATAAATTTATGGTCTTCTGTCGCGCGAATTTCTTTTCCACTAACTGTAGTAATTTTATAAACAGGATGCTCATTGGCTCGGACAAATTGATTAATAACTTTTGTTTCAGTGATTTCTAATGTTTCTGGATGAAATGTTAATACATCTTCACCAATACATACATTTTTAATCATTTTTTTTGTACCATTTGCCATCCATACTAATTCATCAGGGTGTAAACACTGATATGTGTTTCTAGGAGCCTGATTATGATCGGGGTAAGGAGTGCAAGATGCGACCACCCCAAAAATCGTACTAGGATGAATTTCACAGTGAGTAAAATGGTAATCTTGTCCACGATGTTGATGCAGGTAGGAATCCTTGCATTTCATAGCAATCATTGCCAGATTTTGTTCGTCAGGATCAATATATTCTATAACTGATTCATCCAAACGACAATTCGTGAGCAGGTCATTCCAAGACAACTCATTTGTCTCTAATTTGTCGATGATTTCTTTGGTAATAAGCGCCTTATTATCTCTTACTCGTAATACTGGGCGTGTTAGACGGCCACCGTCATTGCAAATTCGTATTTCTAACATTTTAAAATCGAAGATGATTGATGTATAGATGTTAATAATTCCCCGATATTTCTTATCCTTCATATCAGTGTAAAGTTTGACAGGATCTTCTGTAATTCCTAACCAACACCCATTGACAAACACTTTTACTTTACCATTCAAATGTTCAGGTGGTGTATCATTCACTGATAATATATAAGGTGTTACATATTCATAAAGTGAATTACTATTTGTAGGAATAGTAATATGACACATATAACTGATGTTCTTTACTACACCAATGGATTGCCCCTCCGGCGTCTCACATACGCAATTTGACAGAACGAATCCCTGAGAGACAAATGAGTGATTCTCGCTGTGGGTTGTAAAATCGTAAACAAGTTCTGGTTCAATCTCTTGAATTGACAAAATAGGAACACTAATGCATCCGTTATCACAGATATTTTCACGGATTATTTTTTCATAATTATGAACACTCGTATATCTAGGTTCTGGACAAATTCCTTTTTTATTTTTAGATACAATTTTTCTGATTTGATTTTCGGTCAATTTAGATTTATCGATTAATGTTGTTATCGATTCCTTTCCGTAATTCTCCAATACGTATTGATAATCCTTATCACGTTGTTGTTTATAGAATGCGCGTATTTTGATATGTTCTATGGCTTCAGCAGAGACACGACGTTTTTCTTCACAGTAGGTATAATTAATAATATCTACATATCGTGACAAGTTTTCAGCACCAGTATCAAATGCAATTGCTACTTTAGATTTTGGTTCATCCTTTACTTTTTCTGTTTTAACTGAACATCTAATATTAAATTCGTGAAACATTGTTACAATTTGTTCCATATAAGTAATTGTGTCATTTAAGAATTCGTCGTGTGTTGTTTGACTAGTATACCCCATATGAATTTTCCACGTATTTTCTTTTTTATTGTTTTGATAAGATATTCGGCATCCGTCTCCTCCTTGAAAAGCTGATAAGAATTCACGTTTAACCGATAATTCAGCGTTTACTAGCCATTCTGGTAAATATCGTTTCATATTTGTTTTCTTGCCACAAAATCCACCTAATAAACAAATAAGATGAGCAAATGCACCATCTTTTGATACACATAATGTATTGTAATTGGTCACACAACCATTGGTTTTATCAATAAACTTGGTTTTTGATTCTTTTATACAACTTCCACCAAATCCAAGTTGACGTATATCACGTACTAGTTGAAATGTATCATAGTCTTCTCCCACATTGAATGAACATCGATAATATTTTCTATTGCCATTGACATCGTTAGCAATTCCAATATGTCCATCTGTATTAACAGCCCCTATTAATCTCGCAATTATTTTAAGTTTATATAGCTGGATCGGCACATTTAATAAGTTGAGTCTTAATAAATCCATACGATAATGTTCGAGCACATCCGATTCTGGAATAACTACTCTGGTAGTATTTTCATCAGGAATCATCTTAACCATATGACGGATGACCATTTTACTACCAATTTTTAATTCTCCCAATTTGATCATTTCGTATTTACCATCACCCGAATTGATCAAAAACGGATGATCTGCAGTGGCTTTAATCTTTCTTCCACTAATCGTAGTAATCTCATACAACTTGTCGGGCATTTCACTAAATTTATTATACATAGGAGATGGTTCATCCAACAATGACGTTTGGTTAACGGTGTTGACCCAATCACCATCGTGAATATCTTTAATTTTTTTCATATCTACACGATTTGCCATTAATACTTCTGTATCTCCAGTCAAACACAGGAAACCCCACGTGGTGTTATGCAGCTTACGTGGAGCAATTAATTCACCACTTTTTTCTAGAGGTGTATTAATTCTACGCAAATGACTTAAACTAGAAATATATGTCAATCTGTTCAAAACCTGTGCAACTCCAACCTTACTACTATTTGATTGTTTGATACTGAAATCACCAGTAGAAAGTGCACGATTAATGCCATTTTCAATCGTAGTTGATTTCATAATTTTATAAATGTTGGTCATATTGATGATGTTCTCATAATCTTCTGTAGATCGCCAAGAACCATTGTTAATCTCACGAACAATCTGTTTTTGCATCTCTTTGACTAGTTTATTGAAATAGTTTCGAAAAAGATTGTTCAGCAATGTTCCAGTAAGTTCAATGCGCTTGTTAAGATAAGAATCACGGTCATCAGGGGGGAGCCAACCTAAACTGGTTTGAATGAGTTTTTTGGCCATATAACCAATCAAATAGAGTTTCTGTTGA
>TBL_comb47_HYPODRAFT_10002147_pt1 | contig 24640 bp, 15 predicted proteins | sample TroBogypolimnion_40_FD_10682 | JGI IMG/M metagenome (IMG submission 10682)
CCTGCCGCATCGGCGGGCGCATGTTTTTCAATTGTTCGAGCTGGTCAGCCGTGAGAATCTTTTCCAGCTTCGTCTTCGTCTCGGCTTCGAGAGCGGTGATCTGTGCCTTTTGGTCGTCGGTCAGCTTGAGCTGTTCCTGGGCGCGGGGCGGCAGCAGGTGAAATCCGCGCTGGCCACCGGGACCGCCGGGGCCGCCGGGGCCGCCTTGATGTTGCGGAGGTTGTTGGGCGTCGGACGGCGGCGTGGCGTCTTGCGCGGAGAGGAGGCATGTTGAGGCGCCGAGCGCCAAGGCGAGCAGTGTCAGTTTTGTTTTCATAATTTTATCTTTCATTTTGGGTGTGAATCTTTGTTACGCGACTAATCTACCAGACCGAACCTTAAGCGGACGTTAAGCGGAAAACTTATTTGATATTATTTTTCCGCCGCGAATTGCGCCCCGGTCAGCGTCCGCAAAAAGGCTGCCAGCGCCCGCTGGTCCGCCGCGCTCAGGGGCACGCCGCCATCGGGGTGCTTGGCCAGATTCGGGTCGAGCGTCGCCGAACGTTTCACGCCGGTCGCATAATGGGCAATGGCTTCCTCCAGCGTGGCGAAACGGCCATCGTGCATGTATGGCGCGGTCAGGGCGACATTGCGCAGCGACGGCACGGCGAATTTGCCAGCATCCGAATCTTTGCCGTTGACTTTGGCGCGACCCGGGTCGGGAAATTTTTCGTCCAGGCCGTTGTTCGCAAAGCCCTGGCTTTGGAACAGCGGCTCGCCATGGCAATGGAAGCAATCCGCCCCAAACTGTCCGCGGCGCGGATCGTATTCGGTGGAAAACAGTTCAAACCCGCGCTGCTCGTCGGCGGTAAATTTTTCCTCGCCGCGCAGCACCCGGTCAAACTTGGCGTCAAACGACGTGAGCGTGAGCAGATAATTCTCCAGCGCCAGCGAGATTTTCTCCGCCGTGATCTCCGGCGAGCCAAAGGCGGCGGCGAAGAGCGCGGGGTAGCCGTTTATATTTGTAAGAGACGACGTGAGGAGTCTTTGACTTTGCTCCGGGTTTGAAATTTGAGACTCGTCACCTCGTCTCCTACTAAGTTTGGAAACCAGATTCGTCAGCGTCTCATGCATCTCGATGGGATTCTGGATCGGCTGCAACACCTGATCGCGCAGACTTTTGGCGCGGCCGTCCCAGAAGAATTCTTTCTTCCATGCGAGGTTGAACAGCGGCATGGAATTGCGCGGGCCGAACTCCCCTTCCGCGCCGCGCGCCGCGCGCCGCCCATCCGTGAATGCCTTCTCCGGCGCATGACAGTCCGCGCACGCTTGCGCATTGTTGATGGAAAGTTGTTTGTCCAAGAACAAAGCTCTCCCCAGTTTCACGCGCTCGACGGTCAGCGGATTGTCGCGCGGCAGGTCGGGAATCGGAAACGTGGCGCTCATCTGAAATCCATACGGCGTAAACCTGGCCGGGAGATACAGCGGCTTGGGATGCGCGCTGGCGATTTCTGTTTCGCTCAACTGCGTGATGTGGTGCACGCGAAACGCGCCCGGCAGATTGGCGACGAGCGCGGCGGCAATCGGATCGCCGTCGCGGGAGTGTGTGGATGAGCCGTCTCTGGAGAAGGAAATCGGACGGGGCGCATTGAGCAGCGTTGCCAGGTCAAAGTCCAGTTCCAGCTTCGTCTCGTTCGTGATGACTAGCGGCGTGGCCAGCGTGATGCGCGTGGCGTTGGTGTCCCGGGCGAGGTGATACGCCCAGCCGTCGAGTTCGCCACCGGCATTGCGCCACAAGCCTTCCAGCGCGAGAAAAATATAGCCGCCCTGCCAGCTCCAGTGCAGCCCATTGAGATTGGGGTTGAGCGGATGGCTCGCGGAAAACCGGGCGCTGTCGGCATGGTTCAAGTTTGTGTTCAGCCCGACGGAGAAACGGACGGATCTGAATTCACCCGCCGGAAGGTTGTCGAGCCGGACTGAATTGCGGTTTTGTTCATCGTCAAGCCACGCGACGGAATTTGAAATCTCCAGCCACGAGCCATCGTTGCGCTGCAGTGCAAATTCGCTGACCAGATAGCTGACGCGCGTGATGGAAAACGTTTCGCCCGCCGCAGTCTGGTAGCGGAGCGAGGCGGGTTGCAGTAATTCGCCGGAGACTTTGGGCGTGATTTCAATTTGCAGCGTGGCCGCGAACGCTGCGCTCATCGTGCCGAGAATGGCGAGGCAGAGGATGATTTTCCGCGGCCGGTTCATTTGGTTTCGTAGCCGCCGATGCCAGGATTCCAATTCAGGGTCGTGCTTTTTACCGCTGTCCCAGCCACAGCGGCTCCGAGATGCGCGACGAAGTTCGTCGTTACCGGTTCGTGTATGCCGGTGACGAGGCGACCGTTCGGATAACCATGATAGCGTCGGCCCATGTTGTAAGGATAGACAGGCTTGCCATCGGCATCAATTGTCGTGAAGTAAGCGAACGTGCCGTTGGGAAATTCCGGCGTAACGCACCAGCGGCCGTTAAGTTCGTCGAGGTCGAAATCTTTGCCTATGGCTTTCCCACAGTCGCCGAGATAATCGTAGTCCTCAATGTAATGACCGACCGGATATTGTGCGCTGACATTCGGGCCGGTGTCAGAATTTTGCAGCACGGCAGAACGGTTTTGCTCGCGCGCTTCCCACGCCGGCAATGTTTTGCGGCCGGTCTGCGCGAGATTGTCGGCTCCGTTCTGGCCATCGCGCGTGACGAAGCCGGAAATCATCCGGCGCACGGCGCTGGCTGGATTGGTCGGATTGGAAAACCCGTAAGGCCCGTAGAGCGGATACCCATCCTGCATCCACCCGAGAATCGGCGAATGGGTCACGGGCGCGCTGCTGCTCTCGCGATACGTCTTTGTCGTTGAATCAAAATCCACGTGGTCGCCGAGCAGATAACGGAGCGCGATGGGTTCCACGTGATAATGGTAAGTGCCCCGGTTCTGCTGGTGCGCGAGCGCGGCGTCGAAGGTTTTCCCCTCGTTCACCAACGCATCGCGGTTCCAGATCCGGTCGCCCAGGCCGATGCCCGCGCGCGGATCCGCGTCACGGCCATTGGTGTGCGAATAGGAAAAGGCATCGCAGGCGTCGAACATCCGCACGCCGTCCACGAACAGGCCGATTTCGAAGAGGCGGTTGACGCCCCGTGATGTCTGCGCGGTCGGATGACGCGGGATGGCAAAAATAAAATGCTGGTCTGTCGGCAGGTTGGGGAACCGGCCGTTCAGCCATGGCCCCATGACCTGGCTGCCGAGGCCGGTGCTGCGTATGTAAACCCAGTTGGATGACGACAGGATGCCTTGCACGCCGCAGTAAGCCAGCTGCGACTGCGTGTTGCGTCCGTTGCTCCACGTCATGACTGACTGGTCGGCGCCTTTGGCGGCGTTGTTCGGGTAGATGCGCGCCGGTTGATCCGAGTGCAGCGTGAACCAGGATGTCAGCTGCGGGTCGGCTTGGACACAGGTGGCGCTTGCGTAAAGTAGGATGGCGCTTAAAATTTTCATGGTTTAATCATGTTTGACATCATATTGAAGCCGCATTCATCGGAGAATATTCCCGGCAACCGCTCGCGGCGGGAACAAAATCAATAGCCGGTTGAATCAAACGCCGCCACGGCGATGCGTTTGGTGCGGTAGAAGCGGCTCGCGTTGACGGCGGCCACGCCGGTTTCGTTGGTGACGGCGATGTTGTTGGTCGCGGTCAGGTTGAGCGCGAGGTTCGTGGTCCAAGTTGAGAGATTGGAAGAGACGAGCACCTGATACGTTCCGCCTTCGAGCGCGCTCCAGGCAAGGGTGACGTTGCCATTGGCGCTGTTGACAGCCGGAGAATTCAGGACTTCTTGCAAATTCGTCGCGCCTTTGAAGTAAAGTGTGAGCGGCGTGTCGGCATTCATCGTGGTTAGGGTCGTGGTGCCGCCGGTGGGGCTGTCGAGAAACCAGCGGCCGAGGTGATAAGGATACCAGGAAATGCCATTGGAAGTGATGCTTTCAAAATAGGCCCAGGTGCCGTTGGTGTATTCGGGCGTGACGCACCAGCGGGCGTTGTATTGGTTGAGATCGTAAAACGTGCCGTCGCCGTTGGTCACGCCCTGAGCGTAGTTGTGGTCGCCCAAATAATCGTAGTCTTCCGAATAATGGCCGAGGGGATAGGTGGAATTCGTGTTCGGCCCGTATTGCGACGCGATCAGAATCGGCCCGCGACCTTGCGCCGTCACCGCCCATGCGGGCAGTGAGGTCCGGCTGGTGATGCCGAGGTTGGTCGTGCCATGCTGGCCATCGCGCAGGACATAACCGGAAATCATCCGGCGCACCGCGCTTGCGGGATTCGTCGAATTGGAATAGCCGTAAGGGCCGTAGAGCGGCAATCCATCATTGGCCCAGCCGAGAATCGGGGAATGCCTGAACGTCACCGTGTTCGTGTTCTCAAAATAATTTTTCGTCGGGCTGTCATAATTCACGTTATCCCCGACTTGGTAGCGGACGGCAATGGGGTTGGCGTGTGAATGATAATCGCCGCTGGGCTGGGCGTGGTTGAGCGCGTAGTCGAACGAAACGCTTTCATTCGGCAGTGCGTCACGGTTCCAAATGCCGTCGCCCAAGGTCATGCTGGGCGGCGCGTAATCGGCGCCGTGGGCGGTGCCATACGAATAACCGTCCGAGGTGTTGTAGAAAGAGACGCCGTCCACCAGCTTGCCGATCGCGCCCATGGACGTGAGCGTCTTGCTGGCGGCCGTGTTGGTCACGCCGACGTTGCCGCGGGGAAAACGGTAGGCACTGGTAGCCGTGCCCTGGTTTTTGGGGACGTTGGGATTGCTCGAAGGGCCCATGACATACGAAGCCAAGCCGGAATTGCGGACATAGACCCAGTTAGCCGAATAATCAATCTCATGCACGCCCGCATACGTCGGCGACGTCTGGCCGCCGGACCAGGTTGTTGCGGAAAGGCCCGCCGTGCGGTTGGCAACGCTGGTGTAATAACGCGCGTATTTGCCGGTGTTGGCCGTGAACCAGGAGGACAGCATCGGGTCGGCGGCCTGAGCCGCCAGCATCAGCGCGGAAAAAATTCCGAGCAGCACAGCGGTGAAGTTCATTTTCCTTTGGATATGGATTTGAATTTTCATGTCCGCACTTTACGCAAACGAACCTTAAGCCGACATGAAGCCAGCCATTTTTTGCGCCGCGCTGTGCAATTTTTACCTTCATGTTCCCTTAAGGTTCGGGTTGCGAACATTCAGGCACTGGCGGATTCACGGTGTCCGTGATAAAACTCCGCCACCGAACATGAGAATCCTGATCGTTGAAGACGAACCCGACTTGCTCGCGAGCCTCGCCCAGGCGCTGCGCGAGGAGGGTTACGCCGTGGACACCGCCGACAACGGTGACGACGGCCTCTTCAACGCCGAGGGCACGGACTACGACGCCATCGTGCTGGACGTGATGCTGCCGGGGATGGACGGCTGGGAAATCCTCAGGCGCCTGCGCAAAACCAAAAAGACGCCCGTGCTCATGCTCACGGCGCGTGATCAGATCCGCGACCGGGTGAAGGGGCTCGACACCGGTGCGGACGATTACGTCGTGAAGCCGTTCGATCTGGAGGAGGTTTTTGCCCGCCTCCGCGCCATCATCCGCCGCAGCGCAAACCAGACCACGAACATCATCGAGATCGGCGACGTGAAAGTGGATACGGCGGCGCGGAATATTTTCCTGAAAGAAAAGCCGGTGGAATTGACCGCCCGCGAATATGCGCTGGTGGAATTTCTTGCGCTGCATCGCGGCGAAGTCGTCACGCGCACGCAACTTTACGAGCATCTCTTCGACGAGAACGAAAGCTCGCTCTCCAACCTGCTCGACGTTCACGTCTCCAACGTCCGCAAGAAACTCGGCGCGGATTTCATCGCCACGCGGCGCGGCCACGGCTATTGCATTGAATGAAGATTTTCAAATCCATCAAGTGGCGGCTGCAACTCTGGTATGGCCTGATTCTCGTGGTCGTGCTGGCCGGATTTGGGTTCACGTCGTATCAACTGGAGCGCGGGCGGCAATTCCGCCGAATTGACGATGAGTTGCATCAGCGGATGGAAGTTTTGAAAAATGCGCTGCATCGCCAGCAACCACGGGGGCCGAATGGGAATCGCCCGTTTCCAGGTCAGCCGCCTCGCCGCCAGAATCAGGATGAGCCGCCATTTGATGGACCTCCGCTCGGCCAACTGCCCGAAGACGATCCGCAAGGGCAAAACGCTCGTCCGCGATTTTCTTTTTCGTTGCCGCCAGAAGCGGAGCACCTCTTTGAAACCGCCGATCCGCATGTATATTATTTCTCCATCCGCTCTCGTGACGGCAAAGAGATTGCCGGGTCAACGAACCAGCCGCAAAGAACACATGAGTATGTAACTTCAACGTATGCCGGTGGTCCGGCTAATCTGGTGAAAATCATTGGTGGCCCGGTCGATCAGGTAAAGGGTTTGTCTGTTATTATTAATCCAACGCCGCCGAAGGTAAGCTCGTTTGCACATTATCGTGGGATCTTCGAATCGCTGCCATCGGGCGAGTCCATCTCCGTGGGCTGTTCCGTTTTGCCGGAATTGAATGAACTTCATCGCACGGCCCTGAATCTGACTGCGGTTGGCGGCTTGATTCTGCTTGTCGGTCTAGCGGGTGGCTGGTGGCTGGTCTCGCGTTCGCTCAAACCGATCGCCGGCATCAGCGCGACGGCTGTGAAAATTTCCGCCGGCGATCTGTCGCAGCGCATCAATGTGGCCGAGGCCGAAAGTGAACTCGGCCAGCTCGCGGCGGTTTTAAATTCCACCTTCGCGCGGCTGGAAACGGCGTTCGCGCAGCAGAAACAATTCGCCTCCGATGCCGCGCACGAGTTGCGCACCCCGGTCACTGTCATCCTCACTCAAACGCAGACCGCGCTGAACCGTGAGCGCGATGCCGCGAGTTACAAGCAGACCGTCGAGGCTTGCCAGCGCGCAGCGCAGCGGATGCGGAGACTGATCGAGTCGCTGCTGGCGCTGGCGCGGTTCGACGCCGGACAGGAAGTCTTGAAGCGCACCCGGTTTGACCTGGCAAAAACAGTTTCTGATTGCGCCGAGCACGTTCAACCGCTCGCGGATGAGCGCGGGGTGAAAATCATCTCTGAAATCGCGCCGCTGGAAATCACCGGCGATTCCGAACGGCTCGCGCAAGTGGTCACGAATCTGTTGACCAACGCGATCCAATACAACCAGCCTGATGGCGAAGTGCGCGTGAAGCTGGAATCACAAGGCGATCTGGCCATGCTGACGGTGACGGACACTGGCCCGGGGATTGCCGCCGCTGATTTGCCGCGGGTGTTCGGCAGGTTTTTCCGCGCCGACCAGTCGCGGACCGGTGCCAGCAACGCCGGGCTCGGTCTGGCCATCACCAAGGCGATCGTCGAGGCGCACGGGGGGACGATTGAGGTGGCGAGCAAAGAAAATTCAGGAACGACGTTGACGGTCAGGCTCCCAGCCGCTTGATTTTGTGGGTCAAATCAACGAAGCGATGATGAATTCGTGAGGTGATTCACCGCCAGGGAATAAAACAGAACCTTCGCACCGGCCGGTCCATTCCGGGAATTGTCCTGGCAATAATTTCCCGCCTTGAAAAAAAAGGTATTGGTTTTCCAGCCCGGGTTGGTCTGGAAAATATTTACGGTCCGATTCGAACCGTTCACATCAACCGACAACTTTCCGTCCATGAGCTTGATCTCGTAGGTGATCGGGTGATTCAGACCGACGTTCATGAAGGCCAGCTTGGTGTCTTTTACCCCGTCGGCCTTCACGACCGCCTCGATGCGTCCGTCATTGAAAAGCAGTTTGATGAGCGGCCGTGAGTTGGGCGCGTCGCCATGAATCTGGCCGATGACGACTTTTCGGGTGCCAGGCAGTTGCGAAACCAGGCAGCTGGCATTCAACACATGCGTCCCAGCTCCGGTCCAGTTGCTGTGGTCATTGGCTGGATTGAACAATTCGCGCAATTCAGAACGCGGAAAAGTGGCCGTGGTCGTGGTGCCGCCCTTGGTCGGACAATAAAAAGTCATGGCCCCGTCCGGCCCGGTGTAAAAAAAAGAGGCGTTCGTGTAGCCCGCGACCAGTTGCGCCGGCGGGATCTCGGAAGCGCCCGCGTCCGGCAAGGTGAGTTTCCAATGGCTCAAATCGAAGTTGCCGCCCGGAGGTCTGGCGAGATCGAGCGCCCACGCTGAAATATTTGCGAGGCAAATCAAGGACCAAAACGTCTGGCGCAGCAACCTGGTTTGGATTTTTTTCATCAAGCTCGATAAGCGTGCCCCGGGATATCAGCGCAAAAACATTTCCGCCGCCGCGTCGGCAAAGCGCAGTCCCTGATGCGTGAGTTGAAACTTTTCCTCGTTGCGCAAGGCCCAGCCGCGCTCGGCAAGTCGATCCATCTCCGCGGACCACTCGTTCCGCAGATCAAAGTCGGTCGTGCGCTTGAAGTCTACAAACGGCCAGCCCGCGTTCATGCGCAGGCCGAACGCGGCGATTTCGCCGGCGCGGCGCAGTGGCGGCAGTTCCTCGCTGGATTCGATCGCGCGTTTGCCTTTTTCCAACTGGTCGCAATAGAGCTGAGTGTTCGCCCAGTTCTTCGTGCGCACGCCACGCACATAGCCAGTGGCGCTGGGACCGAGTCCGTAATACGAGCCGCCGCGCCAGTAGTTGACGTTGTGTTTGCAGGCGCGGGACGGAATGGATTGAGGGACTGACGGGTTGATGGCTGTGGTGTCACGGGCGAAGTTGGCGATTTCGTATTGGTGCAAGCCGCCACAGGTCGCGCGGGAAATCAATTCCTCATACATCTCGCAGGCGAGGTCTTCATCCACGGAAAATTCTCCGGCCTTGAGCTGGTCGAACAGCGGCGTGTCGTCCTCGTAAATCACTTCGTAGCTGGAAAGGTGCTCGCTCTGCATCGCCATCGCTTCGTTCAGGGTCGCATGCCAGATCGCCATCGTCTGCGTGGGAATGGCGAACATCAGGTCGAGGTTGATGTTTTCAAAGCCGGCGTGACGCAGGGTGTCGAAGGACTTGAAGACCATTTCGCGCGAGTGGATGCGTCCCAGCCGGTCGAGCAGGTTTTCGTCGAGCGATTGCACGCCCATCGAAATCCGGTTGATGCCGAAGTCGCGGAATAGCTTCGCCTTGTCCGCCGAAACCGTGGCGGGATTGCATTCCACGCTGAATTCTTCCGCGCCGAGCAGATTCAATTTTTCCATCGAGCGGAGAATCTGTTCCCACTGGCGCAGGTTCAAAAGCGATGGGGTGCCGCCGCCGAAGAAAACGGTGCGCGGTTTCAGGTCATCCGCCACCAGTTCAAGTTCGCGGACGAGCGCGGCGGTGTAGCGGTTGATCAGTTCGCCGCTGGAAGCTTCGGAATAAAAGGCGCAATACGCGCATTTCTGCGCGCAAAAAGGAACGTGGACGTAAAGGCTGGTGATGCAGGTTGCGGCTGGATTCGCCATGAAACCAGAGTAACGCCCATCCTTACCGCTGGCGAACGAAAATGCTCGCGGTGAAACTGACGACAAGCAACCGCTCCAGGGTTACGAAGCCGGCAGGCGCTGGACGTTTTCGGCTTTCAGCCCTTTTTCCCCCGGGATGATTTCGAACGACACGGCGTCGCCCTCGTTCAGGGTTTTGAAACCCTCGCCGGCGATGGACGTGTGATGCACGAAGACGTCCTGACCGGAAGTCTGGCTGATGAACCCGAACCCCTTTTTGTTGTCGAACCACTTGATTTTGCCACTGGCCATATTGACTCCTGATTTGCGAGGCACGGTCTCCAAACAAAAAATGACACGACCGAATTTGGTCCTGTCTTAAGTCAGTGTTTGAAAATGCACATACTTCGATTTGGCGAGTAAAATAAATAACCGTCGCGACGAAGTCAAGCTAAAACTCTTATGATAAATCTCTTGCACCATTTTTTATAAGTGAAAATCCTAGTCAAGACTAAAGCTTTTCACTACGCCATGATTCTAGGGCGGCAAACGTTCGAGATGCGGATGGGGTCGGCATTTTCGAAAATGCGCCGGGTTCTTTACCCTCGCGCCGGCGAGAAGGTGTCACGCGACAAGCCGCTGATGGGCGTCCGGCCACAATTACTACGGCAACACAAGCCCACTGGATCAGAAAATCGTGAAACTTAATAAAAAGCCTGACGACCACGGCGGCGAACCCGGACATCTGTTTGCCATCGACGGCGGCAGTTCCAATCTTGTCCCTCCAAAAGAAAAAGCCGCCGGAGTTTGTCCAGCGGCTGCTTTGTGCAAATTTGATCTTACGGCAAATCCGTCGCGCCCATCAGATAGCGGTCGCATTCGCGCGCCGCGCCGCGGCCTTCGTTGAAGGCCCACACCACGAGGCTCTGGCCGCGCCGGCAATCGCCGCAGGCAAAAACGCCCTTGAGGTTGGTGGTGTATTTCTCAAAGTCCGCCTTCGCGTTGCTGCGCGGGTCGCGTTCGATGCCGAGCGATTCGAGCAGCGGCTGTTCCGGTCCGAGGAAACCCATCGCCAGGAGGACGAGTTGCGCGGGCAGAACTTTTTCCGTGCCGGGCACATTCTTCGGGATAAACTGACCTTTGTCATTTTTCGTCCATTCCACTTGCACGGTGTGGACAGCTTTGACGTGGCCGTGGGCATCACCTTCGAACTTCGTAGCCGTGGTGAGATACACGCGCGGATCGGCGCCGAACTTCGCGGCGGCTTCTTCCTGGCCGTAATCCAGCTTATAGGTCTTGGGCCATTCGGGCCACGGATTGTCCCTGGCGCGTTCGAGAGGCGGCTTGGGCAAGATTTCCACCTGCACGAGCGAGGTGCAGCCGTGACGGATCGAAGTGCCGACGCAATCCGTGCCGGTGTCGCCGCCGCCGATGACGACGACGTCCTTGCCGGTGGCGTCAATGAAATCCCCATTCTTGTGCTGGTCGAGCAGGCTCTTCGTGTTCGCGGTCAGAAAATCCATCGCGAAGTGGATGCCCTTGAGCTGGCGGCCTTCGATAGGCAGATCGCGCGGCTTGGTCGCGCCCGTGGCAAGAATGACGGCATCAAATTCTTTCAATAATTTTTCTGCCGGATAATTCTTCCCGACTTCCGTGTTGCAGACAAATTTGATCCCTTCCGCTTCGAGCAACTTGATGCGGCGCAGGACGACTTCTTTTTTATCGAGCTTCATGTTGGGGATGCCATACATGAGCAAGCCGCCGGGGCGGTCGGCGCGTTCGAACACGGTGACTTCGTGGCCGGCCTTGTTCAATTGCGCGGCGGCAGAAAGTCCTGCCGGTCCGGAACCAATGACCGCGACTTTTTTGCCGGTGCGTTTCACCGGTTGCTCCGCCGTGACCCAGCCGTTTTCCCAGCCGTGCTCAATGATGGAGACCTCGATGTTCTTGATGGTGACCGGGGGATTGTTCATGCCGAGCACGCACGAGCCTTCGCACGGGGCAGGGCAGACGCGACCGGTGAACTCGGGGAAATTATTCGTCTTGTGCAGACGGATGAGCGCTTCCTTCCAAAGGCCGCGATAGACCAGGTCGTTCCATTCGGGAATCAAGTTGTGAATGGGGCAGCCGCTGGCCATGCCGCTGACGAGCTGGCCGGTGTGGCAGAACGGAATTCCGCAATCCATGCAGCGCGCGCCCTGTTTCTTCAGCTCGGCCTCGGGCATGTGCTCGTGAAATTCCTGGTAGTCCGCCACCCGCCCCAGCGGCGAGCGGTCGGCGGGCAATTCGCGTTGGAACTCTAAAAATCCGGTTGGTTTTCCCATCTTGTTTTAGGTTTGAATTCTAAATTGGCTGGCGGGGTTAATGGCCGCCCTTCACGTTTTCTTCAAAAGCCGCCATGATGGCGTCGTCGCCGCTCAAGCCCTGGCTTTGCATCTTCTTGAGCGATTTGAGCACGCGCGCGTAATCCTGCGGCAGCACCTTTACAAATTTCGGCACGAAATTTTTCCAGTCGGCGAGAATTTTCGCCGCGCGTTCGCTCTGCGTGTAGGTCTGATGACGCTGGACCAATTTCCAAACGGCTTCAATCTCGTCGGCGTCGGCCAGTTTTTCCAGTCCGACCATTTCCATGTTGCAGCGCGAAGCAAAGTCGCCTTTCTCGTCGAGGATGTAGGCGATTCCGCCGCTCATGCCGGCGGCGAAATTGCGGCCCGTCGCACCAAGGATGACCACGTTTCCACCAGTCATGTATTCGCATCCGTGATCGCCGATGGCTTCCACCACGACATTCACGCCGGAGTTGCGGACGCAAAAACGCTCGCCGGCCATGCCGCGGATGAACGCCTCGCCCGCCGTCGCGCCGTAAAACGCCACGTTGCCGACGATCATGTTTTCCTCGGCCTTGAACGTCGCGGCCTTGGGCGGATAAACGATGAGTTTGCCGCCGCTCAGGCCTTTGCCAAAATAATCGTTCGCGTCGCCCTCAAGTTCGAGCGTCATGCCCTTGGGGATGAACCCGCCGAAGCTCTGGCCCGCGCTGCCGTTGAACTTGAGATGGATCGTGTCCTCGGGCAGGCCGTTCGGCCCGTGCTTCTTCGTCACTTCGCTGCCGGTGATCGTGCCGACGACGCGGTTGACGTTGCGGATGGGCAGTTCGGCGCGGACTTTTTCGCCGCGCTCGATCGCCGGCTGGCAAATTTCCAGCAGCTTCGTCACGTCGAGGGATTTTTCCAGGCCGTGATCCTGGTCCTGCGAGCGGAAACGTCCGACTTCCGGCCCGGCTTTGGGCTGGTGCAGAATCGGCGTGAGGTCGAGGCCCTTCGCCTTCCAATGTTCGATGGCCTTCCACGGAACGAGCTTGTCGGTGCGGCCCACCATGTCCTCGAGTTTGCGGAAGCCGAGCTTGGCCATGAGCTCGCGCACTTCCTGCGCCATGAAGCGCATGAAGTTGACGACGTGATCGGGATTGCCCGTGAACCGCGCGCGCAGCCGCGGATCCTGCGTGGCGACGCCAACCGGGCAGGTGTTCATGTGGCAGACGCGCATCATGATGCAACCCAGCGTCACGAGCGGCGCAGTGGCGAAACCAAATTCCTCCGCGCCCAGCAACGCGGCCATCACGACATCGCGACCGGTCTTCAACTGGCCGTCCGCCTCAACATAGATGCGGCTGCGCAGATTGTTCAGCACGAGCGTCTGGTGGGTTTCGGCCAGGCCGAGTTCCCACGGACCGCCCGCGTGCTTGATGGACGACAACGGCGACGCGCCGGTGCCGCCGTCGTGACCGGAAATCAAAACGACATCCGCATGCGCCTTGGCCACGCCCGCCGCGATCGTGCCGACGCCAACCTCGGCGACCAGCTTCACGCTGACGCGCGCATCGCGGTTGGAATTTTTCAAGTCGTGGATCAACTCCGCCAGATCCTCGATGGAATAAATGTCATGATGCGGCGGCGGCGAAATCAAACCGACGCCTGCCGTCGTGCCGCGCACTTTGGCGATGGGTGGATACACTTTTTTGCCGGGCAGTTCGCCGCCTTCGCCGGGCTTCGCGCCCTGCGCCAGCTTGATCTGCAGTTCCTTTGCATTGACGAGATAATGGCTCGTGACGCCGAACCGTCCGCTGGCGACCTGCTTGATGGCGGAATTTTTCGAGTCACCGTTCGCCTCGAGCACGTAGCGCAACGGGTCTTCGCCGCCTTCGCCCGTGTTGCTGCGGCCGCCGATGCGGTTCATCGCGATGGCGAGCGCCTCGTGCGCCTCCTTCGAGATCGAGCCGTAGCTCATCGCGCCGGTCTTGAAACGCTTCAGGATGCTCTCGACGCTTTCGACTTCCTCAATCGGGACGGGCGTCTCGGCAAATTTGAAATCGAGCAAACCGCGCAGCGTGCAGAGCGACTTGCTGCGGTCGTTGAGCAGGTCGGCGTATTCGCGATAAATTTTTTCGTTGTTGGTGCGGCAGGCCGTCTGGAGCTTGTGGATCGTCTGCGGATTGAACAAATGCTGTTCGCCATCGTCGCGCCATTGATACTGGCCGCCGGGTGTGAGTTCGCCGTTGACCTGGCGCGTCGGAAACGCGTGGTGATGCCGCGCGTGCGCTTCCTCGGCGATGACATCGAGACCGACGCCCTGAATGCGCGAGGGCGTCCAGGTGAAATACTTGTCCACGACTTCAGAATTGAGGCCGACGGCTTCAAAGATTTGCGCGCCGCGATAACTCTGCACGGTCGAGATGCCCATCTTGGCCATCGTTTTCACGACGCCCTTGATGGCGGCCTTGATGAATTTTTTCTGCGCCGTCTTGTGGTCGGTCTTGAGCAGCAGGCCGCCCTTGATGAGGTCATCAATCGTCTCGTAGGCGAGATATGGATTGATGGCGCTGCAACCGTAGCCGATGAGCAGAGCGAAATGATGCACCTCACGCGGTTCGCCGGATTCGAGGACGAGGCCGACCTTGCCGCGCGTGCCAGCGCGGATGAGATGATGATGCAGCCCCGCTGTCGCGAGCAGCGCGGGAATCGGCGCCAGCTCGGGCGAAACGCCGCGGTCGGACAGAATCAAAACGTTGACGCCGTCTTTGATGGCCTTGTCGGTGGCGGCAAAAAGATTGTCCAGTGCGATCTCCAGGCCTTGCTTGCCATCGGCAACTTTGAACAAGATCGGCAGGGTCGCGGACTTGAATCCGGGGCGGTCAAGGAAACGAAGCTTTTGCAGTTGCTCATCCGTGAGAATCGGCTGCTCCAACTTGATGAGCGAGCAGCTTTCCGGCTGCGGATTCAAAAGGCCGCCGCGTGAGCCGACCATCGTTTCCGTCGAGGTGACAATCTCCTCGCGGATGGGATCAATCGGCGGGTTCGTGACCTGCGCGAACAGCTGTTTGAAATAATTGTAGAGCAGTTGCGGCCGTTGCGAGAGCACGGCCAGCGGCGTGTCGGTGCCCATGGAACCGAGCGGCTGCACGCCGTCGTTCGCCATCGGGCCGACGATGAAACGCAGGTCCTCGAATGAATAACCGAACGCCTGCTGTTCCTGCAGAATCTTGCGGTGCGACGGCTCGGTGTGCTGCGTCGGTTCCGGCAGGTTTTCGAGCAGAACATGATGTTCGTCCAGCCATTTTTGATACGGCTGCGCGCTCGAATATTTCTTCTTCAGCTCTTCGTCCGCGATGATGCGGCCCTGCTCGGTATCAATCAAAAACATCCGACCCGGCTGCAGCCGGCCTTTGACCGCGATGCGTTCCGGGGCGATGGGCAGCACGCCCGCTTCGGACGCCATGATGACCATGTCGTCCTTGGTGACGTAATAGCGCGACGGGCGCAGGCCGTTACGGTCAAGGCAGGCGCCGATGAATTTTCCGTCCGTGAACGCCATTGAGGCCGGGCCGTCCCACGGCTCGGTGAGGCAGGAATGATATTCGTAGAACGCGCGGAGCTGAGGATCCATGCTCTCGTGATTTTCCCACGGCTCGGGAATCATCATCATCATCGCGTGCGGCAGCTCGCGGCCGGCGAGCGTGAGCAGCTCGACGACGTTGTCGAACTGCGCGGAGTCGCTGTTGTCCGTGTTGATCACGGGGATGACCTTCTTGATGTCGTCGCCGAACAGTTCCGAGACAAAATTCGCCTGCGCCGACTTCATCCAATTCACGTTGCCGCGCAGCGTGTTGATTTCGCCGTTGTGCGCGATGCAGCGGTTCGGATGCGCGCGGTCCCAGCTGGGGAACGTGTTCGTGCTGAAACGCGAGTGAACCAGCGCCAGCGCCGTGGTGAAACTCTCATCCCGCAAATCGGCGTAATAGGGCGCAACCTGCTCGGGCATCAACATGCCTTTGTAGATGATCGTCCGCGCCGACAGGCTCGACACATAAAACCATTTGCCGCCGGGAATCTTGTTACCGTAGCGGATCGTCTGCTCCGCAATCTTGCGGATCACGTAAAGCTTGCGCTCGAACGCCGCGTCGTCCTTCACCGCCGCGCTGCGGCCGATGAAAAGCTGCGCCATGAAGGGCTCCGCCGCCACGGCGGACTTGCCGAGCGCGGAATTATCCGTGGGCACCTCGCGCCAGCCGAGCAGCGTCTGACCTTCGGCGGCAACAATCTTGCCGATCTCGGCCTGGACGCCGGCGCGCTGGCCGGCATCTTTCGGCAGGAACAACATGCCGACGCCGTATTGGCCAAACGCCGGCAGCGTGAAGCCGAGCTTCGCCGTCTGCGCCGCGAGAAAGTCATGCGGCACCTGCAGCAGGATGCCCGCGCCGTCGCCGGTGTTCGGCTCGCAGCCGACCGCGCCGCGATGGTCGAGATTGACGAGAATCTGCAACGCGTCGCTGACCGTCTGGTGCGACTTCTTGCCTTTGATGTTCACGACGAAACCCAACCCGCACGAGTCGTGCTCGAATTGCGGGTCGTAAAGGCCTTGTTTCAAAGGAGCGCCCGGAGGCGACTGGCTGATCTGATTGGCGTTCGGCATTATTTTCTGGTGATTGCTAGGCGGCTAAGCCTGCGTTCACTTATTTTTTACTTAATTTCGTTTTGTGCGCAATAAATGATTTCAAAAAACTGCTTGGAACGCCTCATTAGAATTCAATTTTTCCGCCGCACTTGCATTAGGGACTCGTCATTTTCACCGGTTGCAACCGGAAAAACGGGCGCCCGCCGCGGCGGATTTCAGGCATTGGTTGCGGACTTGCCGGCTCCGCCTGGCTGGTTTGGCGTTTTGCCCGGATCTGCCCCGGCGCCGGTGAGTCATTCGGTTATTTCCGCCTTTCCCCGCTTCCTTTTCAAAGTTGCTTTGAGGGATGCCATTCGCTAAGCTGGTCAAACCGTCCGCCGCATGAAGCGTAGGGCGGTAAACAAATTTATGGCCGAAGGATATTGTGTTAAATGCAAAGCCAAGAAGGAAATCGTGGATGGCCTCGAAGAAACGATGAAAAACGGACGCAAAGCCATCAAAGGCAAATGTCCCACCTGCGGCACGGTCATGTTTAAAATCCTCGGTGGCAAAGCCACCCCGCCCGCCGCCCCGGCGGCCCCGGCGACGCCCACCCCGCCGCCCGCCGCCAGTTAATTTTATGTCACAACAGCTCGCCTATGTCATCATCACGCCGTATTCGCTCTACAAATCGCGAACCGGCGGCATCCTAACCCGACTCATCACCCGCACGGGCCTCGACCTGGCCGGCGTGAGAATGTTCGCCCCCAGCACGGAACTCGTGAAGGAATATGCGGAAACCATCATTTCCGCCCACGACACCCAGGACCGCAAGGTGCAGGAGCTCCTCCGCCTCTATGTCCTCAAGCAGCTCGCGCCCGATCCCAAGACCGGCCGCCGCCGCCGCGTCATGATGATGCTGTTCCGCGGCGATGAAGCCGTGCGCAAAGTCCGTTCCGTGGTGGGCAACCTCAGCCCCGACCGCCGCAGCGGCGAAACCATCCGCGACACCTACAGCGATTTGATCATGGAAGACAACGGCGAAGTGCGCTACTTCGAACCCGCCGTGCTCGCCGCCCCCAACGCCGAGGAAGCCGAAGGCAAGCTCAAGCTCTGGGCCAAATACTCCGACGCCGACGGCGGCATTCTCGAAAACACCATCGCTTATGCCCCGGGCGACAAGCCCGAACGCACCCTCGTCCTCATCAAGCCCGACAATTTCAAGTTCGCCACCGGCCGCCCCGGCAACGTCATCGATTTCTTCTCCCGCACCGGCCTGTATATCGTCGGCGCCCGCGTCCTGCCCATGAGCACCGCCCAGGCCATGGAATTCTACGGCCCGGTCCGCGAATTCCTCCGCGCCAAACTCAAGGACGGCGTCAGTGCCAAGGCCAAGGACATCCTCGAAAAGGAATTCAACTTCAAGATTTCCCCGGCCGACCAGAAGGCGCTTGGCGAAATCCTCGGGCCCATCCAGGGCGACTCGCAGTTCGACAACATCGTCCGCTTCATGTCCGGCCACGCGCCCGGCGACATTCCCGAAGCCGACTGGGCCAAGCCCGGCACCGAGAAGTGCATCGCCCTCGTCTATGAAGGCGTCGGCGCCGTCAACAAGATCCGCGACGTCCTCGGGCCGACCGATCCGTCCAAGGCCCCGCCCGGATCCATCCGCCGCGAATTCGGCTCCACCATCATGGTCAATGCCGCCCACGCCAGCGATTCCCCCGAAAACGCCCAGCGCGAATTCGGCATCGTCAAGCCGGGTGAGAACAACTTCAAGCAGGTCATCGAGGAAGCCTTCGGCAAAGTCTGAAGCCCCGTCCGTTTTCCAACCGGCGAAGTGCGATTCCCGCGCTTCGCCGGTTTTATTTTTGGAAGTGGTGAAGGTTTGCAGCGTGTCTCACATTGAACACCAATCATAAACTCTCATGTTTGCCAGGTAATAAGGGTAATCAGGTGCCCAGTCGCAGAGTCTTCCCATAACAATGCCCAAAGCTATTGCAAAAACGCCAAACGCGATGCTCCAAAACGCTGCGGAGCGTGAATATTTGAAAAGCTGAATACATCCACCCATCGCCAGAACACTTGCCGAAAGAAAATCCAAAAGACCTACGGAGACAGCAGCAATACGGAAATCATGGGCAGCCGTAAAAAACGCAACGTCAATGCTACTTGTAGACATTCCGGAATTATTTGGTGGTAAAATAAAATACCAAATGAGTATGCAAAGTGCCGCGCACACAGGGAAAAGTTTGAACGGAAAGAGAAGCGCCGAAAGCCACGTTTCCGGAACCTCAAAAATACGCTTGAATATAATTGAGCGCATTCGTTGTTTTCTAACAGCAGATTGCCAGCCGGGTTTGCAGCCTATCCTGATTAATGGTTTAGTATGTTTCGTATTCAAGTCTCAGTCCTGCCCGCCTTCGCATTTTAACTGCCCAGAAATCCCTCAAAACCCGGCGTGCATCCCGAATTGTTGCCCAGCGACGCAGGGGTGTTGAGTAAAATGGTTTCACAACCTGCCTCACCCAAACCCTCTCCCCACGGAAACGGCTTTCCTGCGCCCTGCTGCCGGGCAAAACCCGCCACGGGATGGCTCGCACTCGCCACCGATTCCTCCCCAGCACGCACGGTTGCTTTCCGCTCCCGGGGAAGTGGATTCCAGGTGCGGGTGGACATCCAAATTCTCGGCATCCCACCCATCCAGCCGGTCGTTCAGGTGCACATGTGGCTCACCGGGTCGCTCCATTCACTGAACACTTTGTTGCCGACGCCCGCCCGGCATTGCACGGCATAGATCACGCCGGGAACAAGGTCGGTCAGCACGATGTCGAGGGTGGACGGGAAGCTCCCGGCGGGGACCGGCGCCTTGCCCTCCACCGTCACGCGGAATTCATAAAAGCGCACGCGGGGAGTGCCGATGATTTTGACGCCCAGTTTGGTGGACGCCACATTAAAGACTTTCACAATTGTCGGCACCGCCGGCATTTTCGGCGTATGGGTGCTCGCGTCACGGAGAATGAAGCCGGACGTCGCCGCCACCGCCGGGGTGATGCCCGGCAAGTTCTCCACATAAGCCGCCAAAACGCGCAGTTTGGCGATGAGATCCTCGCGCGCGGCGGTCTTGGCCAGCGCCGCCGGATGGCCGCCATCCTTAATGGCCGGAATGCTGTTGCGGAAGAGCAGTTGCGCCGCGCCAAGCACGGGCATGGTGATGGCCGGAGTGGCAAAAGCGGCGTTCCCGCTCATTTTGTTGAAGATGTTCAAGGCAAAATCTGCCAGCGGATCATCCCCTAATCTTGCGAATGCCAGGGAAATAATGACTTCTTTCATAATACCTGCAGTGGGTGCAGTCGGCGCAGGCCGGTTGTAGTAATAGCCTCCATTCCAGTCATATGGGCGGCCCGTCCGAGGGTCGGTTCCATTCCACGTTGCACCTGGTCTTAGCGGGTCAGCCATGCTTGCGCCTTGGATTTTGATTTCCTCCCCTGCATTCCATCCGTCACCCGGCGGGTGATACCATAAATGAGATGCCGAGGCATACTAATCATGGACTTCGGAGATGGAGGATACATCTCGGCTATTATTTTTGCAAGCTTTTTATCAGCGAACCTGAAGCGCGCCTTATCATAAATTTAAAAAATCATATCTAATTCGCTTTCAATTATTGCGCAGGACGATGGCATGGATGCCTTATGAAGTTCTGAACTTGGCCGGATGGATCGGATGATTAAACCTGCCATTTTACCATGCTAATCAAGTGATTTACGGTCTAAATCAAGTAACATTGACTCGTAGTCAAGCAACATTGAGGCTAAATCAAGTAACCTCGACCTTAAATCAAGCAACAATGAGTCTAAATCAAGTAACATTGAGTTGTAATCAAGCAACATTGACTCTGAATCCGTTGATTAACCGGCCGGAATAGGCAGAGTCCGCAAATGGATGGGTTGCGACGGACGTAATCTGGCCATGGGGCGGGATGATCGGTCCAGCGCTGCCCAGGCGGCGGCGGGAAAGGCTGGGCTGTCCGTCCGCGCCAAGAGTTGCCCGGCCGTCGGTCCGCGCGGAACCCGGAAGTGCTCCGCGTGGCGAGCGGCGTCAGGAGTTTGGCGCGGCGTGTGTGGCAAATAAGTTTGTGAACAAGAAAAACAACTTTGTCTTGCCGCCAGTTTTACAGTGGCGATGCTGTCCGGATGATCGATTCCGTGTCCGACCCTGTGCCGGGAGGCAGCTCCGCTGCCGCTGATTTCAAGAAAGCCCGCCGGCGCAAGATCGCCGCGCCCGATTCTCTCCGCGTGGACCGTCTGCCGCCGCATTCGCCCGAGGCGGAACAGGGCGTGCTCGGCTGCGTCCTGCTCTCCCCCAACGAGTGCATGGGCCTCTGCATCGAGAAACTCAAGGGCGACGGCCACGAGGTGTTTTACGATCTCCGGCACCAGACCATCTACGAGAATCTGGCGCTCATGTATGACGCGCGCGAGGCCATTGATGTCATCACGCTCCAGCAACGCCTCAAGGACCAGCAGTTGCTCGACCAGATCGGCGGCATCGCCTATCTCGGCCAGTTGCAGGACGCGGTGCCCAGCGCGGCGAACCTGACCTATTACCTCGAGATCATCCAGGAAAAATTCCTGTTGCGCCGCATGATCGCCACCTGCACCGACGTGGTGGGACGCGTCTATGATTATCAGGGCGACGTCGAGACGTTGCTGGACGAGGTCGAGAAGGAAATCCTGCGCATCAACGAATCGCGGGCGCAAAGCGGCACGGCATCGGTCAAGGAACTCGTGGGCAAGGCGATCTTGACGGTGGAAAATTATTTCGACCGCAAAGGGACCTTGAATGGCCTGGGCACCGGCTTCGTGGACCTGGACCGGATGACGGATGGTCTGCACGGAGCGGAAATGATCGTCATCGCGGCGCGGCCGTCGATGGGCAAAACGTCGCTGGCGATGAACGTCGTGGAACACGTGGTGCTCGAACTCGGCCAGCCGGTGGGGGTGTTCAGCCTGGAAATGAGCGCGGAGTCGCTGATCCTGCGCATGCTGTGTTCGATCGCGCGGGTGAACCTGCGGAGCATCCGCGAAGGGTTCATGAGCGAATCGGATTTTCCGAAGCTGACGAGCGCGGCGGGCAAGCTGGCCAAGTCGAAGCTGCTGATCGATGATTCGGCGGGACTTTCGATTCTGGACCTGCGGGCGCGGGCGCGGCGGATGCACCAGCAGCATGGCGTGAAGCTTTTCGTGATTGACTACCTGCAATTGCTGCATTCTACTGCGCGCCGATCGCAAGACAACCGCCAGCAGGAAATCGCGGACATTTCCAGCGGCATCAAGGCGCTGGCGAAGGAACTGAACGTGCCGGTGATCGTGCTGGCGCAGCTGAACCGCGAACTGGAAAAAGACAAGAGCCGCAAGCCGCGGCTGTCGGATTTGCGCGAGTCGGGCGCGATCGAGCAGGATGCCGACCTGGTGGGCCTGCTTTACAAGCCGAGTTCGGGAGAAGATGAAGACGGCGCGCCGCCCGAGGAAGCGGACGGGCTGCCGGTGAACCTGCTGATCGCCAAGCAGCGCAACGGACCAACGGGCGATGTGAATTTAACGTTCTTGAAATCCTATACACGGTTTGAAAGCGCCGCCAAAGTCAGCGATGAAGACATGCCGGGTCGATAAACGATGAAATTATTTTACCGTCTCCTGGTTGCCTGGCTGTTGCTTGGCGTCACTAACGCCGCCTGGGACACCGCGCGGGGCCAAATTGCCGGCGCGCAAATCAACAGCGTCGCCATCAAGTTTGTCGGGCCGGCGACCGTCAGCGAACAGTTCATCCGCGTCAACATCCGCGTCAAGGCGGGCGACCTCTACCGGCCCAGCGCTTCGCAGGAGGACGTGCGTGCCCTGTATGGCACGGGCCAGTTCTACAACATCCGCGTTTCGCTCGACCAGTCCACGAACAACGGCGTGGCGCTGACCTATATCGTGCAGGCGCGGCCGCGCGTGACGGAGGTCAAACTGGACGGCAACAAGAAGCTCAGCGACTCCAAGCTGAAGAAAAAAATCACCGTGAAGGTCGGCGACCCGCTGGATGAGCAGAAAATATTTTCCAATGTCCAGGAGATCAAAAAACTTTACGAGAAATATGGCTATCCGGAGACGCAGGTCAAATATGTCCTGAACATCGACGAGAACGCCGGCACCGGGCGTGTCACCTTTCAGATTGCGGAAAGCCCGAAAGTCCGGATCACCAGCGTGGAATTCATCGGCGCGGCGGCATTCACCCAGAAGGAACTGCGCAAGGAGATCAAGACCCGCAAGCACTGGATGTGGTCGTGGCTGACGGGCAGCGGCACGTTCAAGCAAGACGAGTTTGACACCGACAAGGAGACGCTGGCCAGCTTTTACCGCGACCACGGCTATCTCGACTTTGAAATCAAGGACGTCAAGTTCAGCAATCCGACCACCAACCGGATGGCCATCAGTTTTTATCTTTACGAAGGCCGGCAATACAAGGTCGGCGCGATCAAATTTTCCGGCAATAAAATCTTCACGGTCGCCGAGATCCAGGCCGGCATGAGGATCAACCACAACTACGAGCGCTTGAAAGGCAAGCTGGGCGCCAACGGGCTGGTGATGGACGTGGGCAATGTCTACACGCCGGAGGGTTTGCGCAATGACACCACGGCGGTGCAGGATTTTTACGGCGGCAAAGGCTACATTGATGTTTCACAGGGATCGACCTTGCGTGTCGTTCAGATTCCAAACGTGGACACCGGCACGATGGACCTGGAGTTCCAGATTGATGAGGGCCGGCGGACCTACGTCGAAAAAATCAACATCACGGGCAACCTCAAGACCAAGGACAAGGTCATCCGCCGCGAACTGGCCATCGCGCCGGGGGATGTGTTTGACATGGTGCATGTCAAGATCAGCAAGCAGCGGCTCGAGGGGTTGAATTATTTTGAAAAGGTGGAAACCGATCCGGCGCCGCTGGATCCGCCGGTGCCCGGCCGGAAAAACCTGGACGTGGCCGTGACGGAAAAGAACACGGGCAACCTGACGTTCGGCGCGGGCTTCAGCTCGGTGGACTCGCTCGTCGGTTACGTCGAGATGTCGCAGGGCAACTTTGACCTGTTCCATCCGCCGACCTTCACCGGCGGCGGCCAGAAACTGCGCCTGAAAGTCCAACTTGGCACGCAGCGCCGGGATTATGAACTGTCTTTCATTGAGCCGTGGTTTTTGAACCGGAAACTGGCGCTGGGCGTTGATTTCTACCGGCACATGTTGAATTTTGAAAGCCCCAACAACATGTATGACGAATCCCGTTCGGGCATCCGCTTGAGCCTGACCCGCGCCTTGTGGACTGACTTCTTCATTGGCAGCGTCAGCTACACCTTTGAACAGGTGGGCATTTCGTTGAACAACCCTTACAACAAGGTCAGCTACCTGCCCGGGCCGGGAGTTCCGCCAGTGATCGACCCCAATTCCGGCCAGGCCCGGGTGCCGCAGGCCATCCTCGATCAAACCGGTCCGCATTTGTTCAACCGTTTCAATACCACGCTCGCCTACGACACGCGCAACAGCACGCAACTGCCCAACCACGGCCAGCGCACCGAAATCGACCCAGAACTCAGCGTCGGCAACGACAGCAGCTTTTTGAAAGTCCAGTTGCGGACGGCCTGGTATTTCCCAGGTTTCGCCAAGGGCCACGTCATCGAAGTCGTCGGTCGCACCGGCATCGCGTCCAGCCTGTCCGGCAACGGCGTGCCGTTTTACGACGCGTATTATCTGGGCGGCCTGTATTCGCTGCGCGGCTTCAAATTCCGCAACGTCTCGCCGCGGGAATCCCCCACGCCGACCTATCCCAACGTGCAAGACGAGCCGATCGGCGGCGACAGCTTCTATTTTAGCTCGGTGGAATACAGCATTCCCCTGCTGGAAAAGGACAACGGCCTGGGTGTGCGCATTGCCGCCTTCTACGATGTCGGTTCCGTCGGTTCGGGCACCACTTCCTTCTCGGGAAATTTCGACGATGACTGGGGCCTGGGTTTCCGGCTCAACATCCCGCACCTCGGCCCGTTGCGCCTCGACTACGGCATCCCGATCACGCACGACAAATATAACGGCGGCAGCGGCCAGTTCCAGTTCGGAGCCGGTTACACCCGCGAATTTTAATATGAAAATGCCCGCAAAAAAAAATCTCATCCCGACCCTCGCCAGCCTCGCCGTCG
>TBL_comb47_HYPODRAFT_10002151_pt1 | contig 24615 bp, 23 predicted proteins | sample TroBogypolimnion_40_FD_10682 | JGI IMG/M metagenome (IMG submission 10682)
CTTGATCAACTCTTAGATCTTGGGGTAGCTGGTTGCGCTGAACTCACACGCCTGCAAGCCGCCGCTCTGGCTTGATGCACTATTAGTAATGAGACCAGAGAAATCATGAGACCAGAGAAGAGGGTTGTCTTAGCCACCAGAAATCTGGGTAAGGTAAAAGAGTTCGAGCGGATGTTGCAGGACGCTGACCTCGATATTCATGTGCTGGGTTTGCGCGATTTTCCTAATATGCCAGATGTCGAAGAAACGGGAAGTACCTTCGCGGAGAATGCTCTGCTTAAGGCCCACCAAATTTCAGAGTTCACAGGACTTCCTGCCCTGGCCGACGACAGTGGACTTTGCGTCGATGCCCTGGGTGGAGCACCAGGAATCTTCTCTGCGCGGTGGGCGGGTTCTCATGGTGATGACAGAGCCAACCTGGAGAAAGTGCTTCGGCAGCTTGGCGAAATGGAAGCACCCAGCCGCAGCGCCAGTTTTAGATGCGCAGTTGCACTCGTACTTCCGAGCATCCATCCATCTGGGTCGCATGAGGTTTTGCGGGAGGGTGAGATGGCAGGCGAGCTGGCTCTGGAACCACGAGGTGCTCATGGATTTGGATATGACCCGATATTCGTGCCTATTGGATACAGTCAAACCACCGCCGAATTGCCCCCAGAAGTGAAAGACCGAATTAGCCACCGTGGACAGGCCCTTGCTGCGATGCTCCCAGAGATAGTTCGTCTGATTTAGCGGCTTATTTCACGAAGTGGGCGTGGAGTACAAAGAAGTTTAATTTTTCTAAGGTACGATTTTGGCATTAGTTCAACCCGTCCCGATCAGAACTTCGATCACTTTTAACTGAGGAGTCACCCGTGGCCGTCAAAAAGACCGCTAAGAAATCAGCTGCCAAGAAGGCCCCTGCCAAAAAAGTTTCCGCTAAAAAAGTTTCCGCCAAGAAGGTAGCGAAGAAGGCCCCTGCCAAGAAGGTAGCGAAGAAAGCTCCTGCCAAGAAGGTAGCGAAGAAAGCTCCTGCCAAGAAGGTAGCGAAGAAAGCTCCTGCCAAGAAGGTAGCGAAGAAAGCTCCTGCCAAGAAGCCCAGCGCTAAGAAGGTTGCTAGTCGCATTGTGATTCCTGCAGTTCCTTCTCGCAGAACTTCGACCATCTCCACTCCATCCTCCCCAGTCGTTTCAGTTGATTCCGCAATTAAAGTTGTAGCTCCTCCTGTAGTTGTAGCGCCTGTTACTCCCAAGGCGCCTGTTGCGAACCAGAAGTCTTCGTCTCGTGTAGTTCTCGCCGTCATTGTTGGTGTCGTATTAATCGCAGTTTTGGTTGTAGCTCGTAACCACAAGGCAGCGACCACCAATTCACCAGCAACCCCTGCGGCCACCGCTTCTGCAGCCGCTACGGACACCTCATCGCCTGCCGCGATGACTTCAGCATCAACATCTCCATCTGCAAGCGCCCCTGCTTCGACTGCAAGCGCCTCTGCGGCAACTGATCTGGCTCCCGTAGGAATAGTTGCGCATTACACCGCAGCTGGTGCGACAATTTTCTGGTATCCAGCAACCGGTGCAACTGGATTGACCACATACAATATTGAAGCATCATCTAGCGGCGGTCCATTTAAATTGATTGCAACTGTTCCAGCTACACAGCTCTCACTCGATGTGACCAAGAGCAGCACCTCTGGTTGGACCTCGTTCAAGATCTCGGCTGTCTATTCAGATGGAGCAACAGTTGCAGGCAAAGTCTTCGGACTTCCTGGCCAATTTGCATAAATCTATCTTCGCTTGAGTCTCCCATAAGGGAAATTTTTGGGAGACTTTAAGTAATTATGAAAGCGCTTCTAATATCGCACTTACATAAACGTTGCCCCCAACATCGCTCAGGTGGACTCCATCTGGAGCAAAGTATTCAGGGTGGCCTTGCGAGATCGTCGCCCAATCAACCAGACGTGCCTGGGGATAATCAGCGATGACCAAGCGAATGATGCGATTATTGTCATCCTTCCAGACCCTAGGGACCTGCGGTATCAACCACAATCATCTGAGGCTGATTTTTGAGTAGGCCAAATAGGGTACGCACGTCGCTCTCTGTTAAGTGATTGTTATTTCCCAAATCAAAGACCACTTTAGACTTTTCTAACCCGGGGCGATCGCTCGTAACGACATTAATCAATTCGCCGATTTGGCGACCCACTCGAGCGTTGATTAACTCAATGGGGAAGTGGATTTGCAACTTGTCTCTGATGCCCAGAATGATCGAGTCGCCAGTTACCCATAATCCTGGTTTCGCGGTGGGATTGATCGTTTGAATTGAAGGCGTTTGCATAACCGAGGAAGTCATCAGAATCGAATTCTTTTTATCCTCCTTGAGAGCGGCCCAGGAAGCTCCACTAGTCGATGCTACAAAAGCGATAATGAGGAGAGAGACCCAAATTTTCTGATTTCTCTGGGTTGCCTTAGTCCGATACTTCATGCCACGGAACCAATTAGAGAGAGTTCCGCGTCGGATCGGAATTTCTACCCAACGGAGTGAGATATCTGCCAAGGCAACAACGATAAGAATGCGCGCACAGTTGATGGCCCAGCTGGCCCCTGCTAGATCAACGTTTGGTCGAGTAACCTGAAATATCACCCAGTGCCATAAATAAATTCCATAGGAACGCTGACCGATCCATACCATTGGTCGAGCGCTTAATAATGGAGCGAATCTAGAAGCTGGATGCACAAGCGAGGTGATGATGGCGCACCCGAACAGGGCAGCGAGTGGAAATGCTAGACGGTAGAGCGCCGGATTGGATTCATCGATAAAGAAGAAAGAGCAGAGCAGTCCCAACAAACCAAATACGCCTATTCCATCAACGAAGTCCTGTGCCCGCTGAGAGATATTTTTATTGAGGTTCCTGGGTATCCAACTCACTGCAAGTGCAGCCCCGAGGAAAAGCCCCAAACTGTGGGTATCGGTTCCGAAGTAGATATGGCTGATGTTCTTTGTTTGCGTTGTATCCACATGGATCGAATATATGAAGAGCGTTAGGCCTGAGATGAATGCGATAGCTAAAGATATTTGCGCTACGCGCTTCTTTCCGAAGTAGCGCAGAATTGCTAACAGAATCAAAGGCCAAAGCGCATAGAATTGAATTTCGACTCCTAGAGACCAGGTATGTTGCAAGAGCGGTGGACGTCCGATCGCCTGGAAATAATCTTGATGCACCCCAACCAGGTGCCAATTTTCGCTACCAGTCAGGACATAAGGCAGATCACTCAAGAAGCGGTGGATTGCATCGGGCTTCCAAGCGGCAACGATAAATGTTGTTCCGCCGAGCATGAAAAGAAGAGCGGGAACTAGTCGTCTTACTCGAGCCCAATAAAACTCCCGAAGATCCAGCGCTCCCTTACTCATAATGGAATCAAGTAAGAAGCGGGTTATAACGTAGCCACTGATGACAAAGAAGAGATCGACACCGAGGAATCCACCAGGAATCCAAGTGATTCCCAAGTGATAAAGAATTACTGCAGCGATAGCTATCGCCCGCAGTCCGTCGATAGGAGTTATATGCCGGGAGGATTTAAAAGCCATTACTTGTGCTTTGGTGGTCTTCCCACGCCTTTATGAGTTGGTGCAGCTTTCTTTGCGGCAGGCTTTGCAGCTTTCTTTGCGGCAGGCTTTTCTGGAGCTGGTGGCGTAGTACGTGTGAATTCTTTCTCTTTGGGGTGGAGGTTCTCGTCCAAGGAGTTTTCAATATCAATACCGAGCGCAGCTAATTTTTCAAAAGCTGTTGTCATACGAGATCGGGTCTGACGGATACCTTCCTCTGCTGCTGCAAGTGCCTGGTGCTGAACCTTCTGTAATCGCTCAGATTCGGCGACTGCCCCGCTGAGCCAATTTTTAAAGTTCGCGACATCGGCTGTCGCAGCCGAAATTACATGATCTGCTTCTCGCTTTGCTGCAGAAGTAATCGTGTTGGCCTCTCGGTGCTTAGAATCGAGAAGATCTTGCGCAGCTTTCGTTGCCATAGCGATCGCTTCTTTCGCCTCATGCTCTGCAGCTTCGAGATACTTTCGACCACGTCCTTCTGCCGATTGCAATGCGCTGCGTGCCTTTGATTCGGCGGTCTCTGTCAATTGTTGTGCCAAACGTTGCGCTTCGGTCAATGCACGTTCGGCTGCGGCTGCGGCGCGCGCTTCACGCGCTTGAGCGGTCTTAATAAGCGTCGTTGCAGTTTCGGTCGCAAGGATCTCAAACTCTTCCCGTGTGAGGCTGGTGATGTCGCGACGCGCACGAAGGTCGGCAAGTTCAGCTTCCAATTCGCGAATGCGATCAAGAGTGTTGGCGTGGGGAGTCGGTGAGCTTGAACTTCTCGCGGTGCCCGCAGGCGCAGAAGTTACGTCATCCTTAAAACCGAGCCATGAGAGAAATTTCTTCTCAGCCATTCGGGGGTCCTTCCATCGAGACATGGGCATCGATCACTCATCGTGACCAACTCTAGAAAAGACATCTTTGCCTAACATCCCCACCACCGTAAAGTGGACATTAGTGAATTCTGGAAAGCTTGGTGCGGGAGAAGGGACTTGAACCCTCACGTCCGAAGACACAGGTTCCTAAGACCTGCGTGTCTGCCATTTCACCACTCCCGCTGGAGCGTAGATACGCGGTAAGGGTACGGGTAGGTTAGCCTTAGAGCCAAATGAACGTATAAGTGCCTCAAAGGAGCCAAAAGAATGTCACTTACCCCAACTCCCGCCGATAAATTCACCTTTGGTCTATGGACAGTGGGATGGCAAGCCCGCGATCCCTTTGGAGATGCAACCCGCGCCCCGCTAGATCCAGTTCGATCGGTAAATGAACTGGCAGCCCGTGGCGCTTACGGCGTCACCTTCCATGATGATGATCTGATCCCTTTCGGAAGTGATGAGGCCGCGCGCAACGGCCATATCCACCGCTTTAAGAAGGCGCTGGATGAGACTGGCATGAAGGTCCCAATGGCGACCACAAACCTCTTTAGCCATCCCGTTTTCAAAGATGGTGCATTAACCTCAAACGATCGTGATATTCGTCGCTTTGCTCTTTCCAAGGCGATGCGCAATATTGATTTAGCCGCTGAACTTGGAGCGCAGATTTATGTTTGTTGGGGTGGCCGCGAAGGGGCTGAATCCGATGGAGCGAAAGATGCATATGTTGCACTCGAACGCTATCGGGAAGGTTTCAATATTCTGGGCGCATACGTCAAGGATAAGGGTTACGACATTAAATTTGCGATTGAGCCAAAGCCCAATGAGCCACGCGGCGATATCTTCTTGCCAACAATCGGACACGCGCTTGCTTTTATTAATACCCTCGACAACCCTGAAATGGTCGGTGTCAATCCAGAAGTTGGCCATGAGCAGATGGCTGGGCTTAACTTTGTTCACGGTATTGCGCAAGCGCTATGGCAAGGCAAATTGTTCCATATCGACCTCAACGGCCAACATGGTCCGAAGTTCGATCAAGATCTTGTCTTCGGACATGGCGATCTAAAGTCGGCCTTCTTCTTGGTTGATCTCCTAGAGCGCTACAACTATCAAGGTCCAAAGCACTTTGACTATAAGCCAGCCCGTACCGAAGATGATGCTGGAGTATGGGAGTCAGCAACTGCAAATATGCGCACTTATCTTGCTCTCAAGGAGCGCGCCCTGGCATTTCGCAAGGATCCACGCGTTATCGATGCGATGAAAGCATCACGGACCGATCAACTTGAGGTTCCAACTCTTGCCGTAGGCGAATCATGGCGCGATCTAGGAGATGCATCTTTCGATGTTGAACTAGCAGGCGCTCGCGGTTATGGCTACGAGAAGATTGATCAACTTGCACTCGAGCACTTGATGGGCGTTCAGGAATAATAAAAAAGTTCAAGAAAAAAGGCGCCTCTTCACGAGGCGCCTTTTTTAATCTGGTTTTGCTAGTTGGCGATATTGGCACCTTTTCGAGAAAGAGCATCAACTGAGGCGGAAATCAGCAGAACTCCACCAGTTACCAGATACTGAGTTCCTGGGGTGAAACCCAGCAGACCCATTCCGTTATTGATGATGGCCACAACGAGTCCACCAAGAATTGCATCGCGGATTTTGCCCTTACCACCGAAGAGCGAAGTGCCGCCGATAACCGCCGCGCCCACTGCATAGAGCAAAGTCGTTCCGCCTCCGGTTGTTGGCGAAATCGAGTTCGACATCGAAGCAAATAGCATTCCAGCAATTGCAGCCAGTCCAGAACAGATCATGAAGGCGAGGGTACGAACGCGTCGTACATTGATGCCCGAGCGGCGGGCCGCTTCGGCATTGCCACCAACAGCATAGAGATGACGACCAAAAACAGTCCGGTTAAGAACGAAGGTTCCAACAACTAGCAGAGCGAGTAAAACTGGGACCACAATCGGCATTCCCTTGATGCTGCTGTTAGGAGGATTTCCGCGTTGCATATTGAGTACATACGTTGAGCCAACTCCAAGGATCACAAGAAGTACATTCTTGAGCAACCAGACTTTAAAGAGCTCTGATTTCAGATTCTTGCGACGACGGTGCAATATGCGATTCAATCCCAGACCCACATAGATAATCAAGCCAATGATGGTGAAGAGCCAACTGACCAGAGGTGTGAGATTGTTGTTTTCAACTGCGATGATAAATCGATCTTGCAGCAAAATGGTGCCACCGTTACCGGCCATCAAGAGCAGGATTCCTTGGAATGCTAAAAAGGTAGAGAGAGTAACTACAAATGACGGAATGCGAAGTCGGGCAACGAGAGTTCCCATGATCCAACCAAGACCAATTCCTACAAAGATGCTAGCAAGAAGGGCTGCATACCAAGGAAATTTGTGGTCGTTGATAAGAAGAACAAGCGTTGCGCCACAAACACCTGATGCAAATCCGGCCGAGAGATCAATTTCTCCAAGCAGCAAAACAAAAACAAGTCCCATTGCAATCACAATAACGGGCGCCGCTTGAGTAAGTAAGTTTGCGATATTACCAGCGGTTAAGAAGAACGGTGATGAAAAAGCGAATACCAGACCAAGTGTGACTAAGCCCAATAATGCGGGGAGTGCGCCGATATCACCCGCCTTGATTTTGGCGAAGTAGTCAGATACGACGGTTTTGAGTGTCGTCTCTTGGCTAGCAAGATTCTCTGTATTGACGCTCATGCGTTTGCTCCCACAATTCCCTCGGACTTGCCCGTTGTAATTAATTCGACAACTTGATTAGCTTTCACGCTCTTTGTTTCGACCTGGGTAGCCATGGTGCCGAGATAAAGCGGCGCGATGTAATCTGCGACTGCAAAGACATCATTCAAGTTGTGACTGATGAGGATGACTGCCAAGCCATTGTCAGCAAGTCTACGTACAAGCTTTAGAACTTGTTCGGTCTGGGCAACACCTAGTGCGGCAGTTGGTTCATCTAGGATTACAACTTTTGAATTCCAGAGTACGGCGCGAGCGATCGCAACTGTTTGACGTTGGCCCCCTGAGAGCGAAGAAACGGTTTGGCGAATCGATTTAACTGTACGCACCGAAAGACCATCCAAAGTCTTGGCAGCAAGGGATTCCATGTGGGTCTCGTTGAGAGTTACGCCGCTGCGTTCTTCGCGGCCCAAGAACATGTTTTGCACGATATCCAAATTGTCACAGAGCGCTAGGTCTTGATAAACGACCTCAATTCCAAGTTCTGTCGAATCGCGTGGCCCATTGATTTCCACCTTTTTACCTTCAAAGAATATGTCACCGGACTCTGCGGTATAGATACCTGCGATGCACTTTATGAGCGTGCTCTTTCCAGCTCCGTTGTCACCAACGAGCGCTGTCACCTTGCCGACGTGGGCATCGAAGTCAACGTTCTTGAGGACATGGACTGGACCAAATGATTTATTTATACCACGCAGCGAAAGAATGGGCTCGCTCACTAGAGACTCCTGTCAATGAAACTGGGATTACTTTAAAGGGCTAGGGGTTGACTATAACGAAAAAAACTGGGCCGAAGAGGTTATCTTCGGCCCAGTTTCACAGATTTGCTACTTGATTCCAGCCGTTAAGGTATTTTAAACCTTACATAACGCCGTTAGCAGCACAAACGGCTGCGCCAGCGATGGCACAAATGTCAGCAGCTGTACGGAACTTGTCTGTAACAGTTACTTCAACGTTTGCCTTTGTGATTGTTGTAGGCACCAACAGAACAGATGGAACCTTACGTCCCTTGACTGTTGAATCTGCGGTGAACCCATTTGTCTTGGCCTTTGTTCCCTTAACCAATGAAATGGCAAGTGAAGCGGCAGCGTTTGCTTCTTTGGCAATTGGCTTGTAAACGGTGTTTGAAAGATCACCGGTCAAGATTGCTGCGAGGCCAGCGGCTGATGCGTCTTGTCCTGATACGCAAGTCTTTCCATTGAGGTTATGCTTCTTGAGAACAGCAACAGCTGCTAAGCCAAGGCCTTCGTTAGCTGAAACCACAGCGTCAAGCTTGTTGCCTGCTTTTGTGAGCTGTTGCTCGAAGATTGTGCCTGCAAGGGTATTATCCCAACCTGCTACTGACTTATCATCAACAAGAGTTCCGCCGGTTGCCTTGAGGTATGGGCCAACGATTGAAGCGTATCCCTGCTTGAAGAGAGTTGCATTGTTATCTGTTGGAGAACCATTCAAGTAGACAACGCGAGGCTTTGCAACAGCGTGAGCCTTGAGGCAAGCAACAATTCCTTGACCCTGTAGTTTGCCTACTGCGACGTTATCGAATGATACGTAGTAGCTGGCTGAACCACCGAGAGTTAGGCGATCGTAATCGATTGTTGCAACACCCTTTGCTTTGGCTAACTTTTCAACAGCTGCTGCAGATGGTGAATCAAGGTTGACGAGGACGAGAACCTTTACTCCCTCTGTGAGCATTGCCTGAGCTTGAGTTGTAAATGTTGGGATGCTTCCACCAGCGTTTTTAATGTCATAGGTGACACCAGCGGCCTTGAAAGCGGCTGTAAGTAGTGGTTGGTCATCTGTAACCCAACGTGGTGAAGATGCTGAGTCAGGAAGTACGACTCCAATTTGTGGAGCTGCTGCTGCGTGAACAGTTGTTGCTACAAAACCAGAAAGTACTAGTGATGCTGCTGCAACTGCTGCCGCTAAACGACGATTTGTCATCTGTGGGTATACCTTTCGAAGGTGTTGAGTACGTGGTCAAACCTGCTTTGACCTTGGGTAGCACTCAGTGTCCTTAAACTAGTCGAAAAAGGATAAACATCCGATACTAGAAAACCGACAAATCAGACATTTCACATAACGGTTTGATAACACGCAATGCAAGGGGTTTACCCTCAATTGGCGGCGAAGTTAAGGGATAGCTAACGCTAACGCTACCCTTGCGCCAATTAGTTACGGAGAATAATGCCTCGATGGTTATGAGATGGTTATGAGATGGTTATGAGATGGTTATGAATCCCGCTGAGTCGGTGAGTGAACAGGTGAGCGCTGCAATCCTTCGCGCCTTAGCCCTTNCTGTCGCATCCCAGGAATTGCCCAGCGGTTTAGTTCTCCCNGATCTCATTACGCTCGAACGCCCCAAGAATCGCGACCATGGCGATTACGCAACCTCTNTCGCATTGGCGCTCGCTAAGCCTGCGGAGATGAACCCACGCGCCGTCGCCGAATTGATTCGTACATATCTATTAGCAGATGCTGATATCAAGAGTCTGGTCGCCGCTGTTGATGTCGCTGGCCCCGGATTTCTCAACATCACGCTGGCCCGCTCTGGTCAAGGATCAATTATTGCCGCCATCTTGAGCGAGGGCGAGAGGTACGGCCACGGTCATGCGCTCGCTGGCAAGAGGATTAATCTGGAATTTATCAGCGCAAATCCCACCGGGCCGCTGCACCTTGGACATACTCGATGGGCCGCCGTTGGTGATGCCCTAGGTCGCGTTCTTGCTGCCGCCGGTGCTCAAGTCACCAGAGAGTTCTATATCAACGATCGCGGTAACCAGATGGAACTCTTTGGCGCCTCACTTCGCGCCTCTGCTCTCGGAGTGGCAGTTCCAGAAGACGGTTATCACGGCGCATATATCAATGACATCGCGGAAGCGATCAAGCGGTCTCATCCAGACTATTTAAACCTCCCTGAAGCTGAGAGCCTCGATGCATTTCGAGACACCGGATACGCCCTTCAGCTCGCTGATCAACAACGCGTACTTGAGAATTTCCGCACCCACTTTGATATCTGGTTCTCCGAAAAATCTTTGTATGACAATGATTTTCATAAGCATTGCCTCGACCGCCTCAAAGCGCAGGGACATGTCTATGAAGATGGCGGCGCAGTTTGGTTACGCACGACAGATTTTGGTGATGATAAAGATCGCGTCATGATCAAATCTGATGGGGCTTTTGCATACTTCGCTTCCGATACCGCTTATTACATAAGTAAGCGCGAACGTGGATTTGATATCTGCATTTATATGTTGGGCGCGGACCATCATGGGTATGTCAATCGTTTGAAAGCCATCGCTGCTTGCGCCGGGGACGATCCCAACTTCAACATTGATGTCCTTATCGGTCAAATGGTGAAGATCATGGAGAATGGCGAGGAGCTCAAATTAAGTAAACGAGCCGGAACAATTATTACCCTCGAGGAATTAGTCGAAAAAGTCGGAGTAGATGCTGCTCGCTACACCTTGATCCGCTATCCCGTTGATACTCCGATGGTGATGGATGTGGATGTATTACGGAGCAGAACCAATGAGAATCCCGTGTATTACGTGCAATATGCCCATGCCCGCATCTGCGCTCTCCTTCGCAATGTGAGTGATCTTGGCATTTCGTATGGTTTAGATCAGATTCACCCCGAACTGCTCGAACACGAACGTGAACGCGAACTTATTGGAGCTCTGGCAGAGTTCCCTCGTGTGGTTGCTGGCGCTGCAGAGCTCCGCGAACCTCATCGAATAGCTCGCTATGCCGAAGAACTTGCCGGTATTTATCACCGCTTTTATGCCGATTGCCGCGTACTTCCACTGGGTGAAGAGGCGCCATCTGCGTTGCACAGCGCTCGAGCAACTTTGTGTAAGGCGACTGCGGGAGTCATTGCCAATTCGCTAACCTTGCTGGGTGTTACTGCGCCCGAGAAAATGTAGCGATGAGCGCATTTGAACCTGCAATTTTCTCGCTCAACTCTCGCTTCGATGTAGACCATTTGGTTATTGGGGGAGTGAGCGCGATTGATCTCGCCGCCGAGTTCGGAACCCCACTCTATGTTGTCGATGAAGCAGATTTTATTTCGCGGGCTACTTCATGGAAGAGCGCGCTCGAAGGTGCCTTCGGATCTCAAGCAGGCACGGTGTATTACGCGGCAAAGTCTTTTATGGCAAAGGAGATCGCTCGTTGGGTGGATCGGGTTGGCATTGGTCTTGATGTATGCACCGGTGGAGAGCTAGCAGTTGCAGAGTCAGTTGGGTTTTCGCCAAATGGCATTGAGATGCATGGCAATAATAAATCCGAGGATGAGATCCGTCATGGCATAGCTATTGGTGTGCGTTCTATTGTTATGGATTCATTTAATGAAATTGAACGTGTAGCGCGAATCGCAAGCGAGCTCGGTAAGGTACAACGTGTCTTTATCCGCGTGACTCCTGGGGTTGAAGCGCATACCCACGAATTTATTTCAACTGCACACGAAGATGTGAAGTTTGGCTTTTCGCTTGCGAGTGGCGCTGCATGGGATGCGATCCATGCCATTGAAAGCGAACCGTCACTGCAACTCGTTGGTTTGCATTCTCATATCGGCTCGCAAATATTTAAGAGTGAGGGATTTGCTGCCGCTGCCCAGAAATTGATTGGACTCCTATCGCGTTTTCGGGATTCGTATGGTCGTGAATTACCAGAACTGGATTTAGGTGGCGGTTACGGAATCGCATATCTACCAGGTGAAACCACTCTTGACCCAGTTCAAGTCTTGAATGAACTCGCCGCCGTCGTGAAGAGCGAATGTGAGGCCGTCGGAATTTCGCTTCCAATAATTTCGATCGAACCAGGTCGGGCAATTGTCGGGCCTTCAACGACCACGCTTTATTTGGTTGGCACGACCAAGGATGTTGAACTCGATGGTGGTCTGACGCGCAGATATGTTGCGGTGGATGGTGGCATGAGCGACAACATCAGACCAGCGCTTTATGGAGCCGAATACTGGGCCATCATCGCCAACCGTCTTCCGTTAGGCCCGCTCTGCAATACTCGAATTGTAGGAAAGCACTGCGAGACCGGGGATATCGTGATCCGTGAAATCGACATTTCGGCCGATACTCAAATAGGTGATTTACTCGCAATTCCAGCAACAGGTGCGTACGGGCGCAGCATGGCATCGAACTATAACCATCTGCCTCGACCTGCAGTTGTAGCTGTAATAGATGGAAATGCCCGATTAATCGTGCGGCGCGAGAGCATCGCGGATTTATTGGCGCTTGATCTCTAATTTTTTGAGATACTTATCCTTCAGAGAAGAAAAGCTAATAAGGGATGTGAATCGATGAGCAACGATCGCGTACTACGCGTCGGCTTGCTGGGCGCTGGAGTCGTGGGCTCTGAAGTTGCTCGCCTGATGGTGGCAAATCAAGTAGACCTCGCAGCACGAGCAGGAGTTGGGCTCGTTATAACCAAGATCGCGGTTCGTGATTTGAAAACGCCTCGCCCTGGAATTGATTCGAGTCTCCTCACTGACGATGCTCAAGGGATTGTTACCGATCCCGAGATCGATCTTGTGATTGAAGTTATGGGTGGAATAGAACCGGCTCGTACTTTGATTTTAACTGCCATGAAAAATGGCAAGGCAGTGGTCACCGCCAATAAGGCCTTGCTTGCAAAGCACGGTGCAGAACTTTTCCATGCTTCTGATTTAGCGGATGTTGATTTCTATTACGAAGCAGCTGTCGCTGGCGCGATTCCTATCCTTCGCCCGCTAGCTGAAAGTTTGGTTGGCGATCACGTCGAGCGGGTAATGGGAATTATCAACGGAACAACTAATTACATTCTTACCAAGATGCACGAAACTGGTGCTTCCTTTGAAAGCGCACTTGCTGAGGCACAGGCCCTTGGATATGCGGAAGCTGATCCCACGGCCGATGTCGATGGATTTGATGCCGCAGCGAAGGCTGCAATTTTGGCAGGACTTGCCTTCCATACTCAAGTTACTGATGAAGATGTTTATCGTGAAGGAATTCGCGCGATTACCGCCGACGATGTTAGCGTCGCAAAGGCGATGGGCTTTGTAATTAAATTATTAGCCATCGCAGAAGCGAACGAACTACATGGCAGTAAAGAAGAGACAATCTCGGTGCGCGTTCATCCTACGATGATTCCGGTGACACATCCTCTCGCATCTGTTCGAGAAGCATTTAACGCGGTCTTCGTGAAGTGTGAATCAGCCGGTGAGTTGATGTTTTACGGCCGTGGTGCAGGTGGCACTCCAACCGCCTCAGCGATCCTAGGTGATCTTGTTGCAGTGGCTCGTAATCGCAACGAGGGAAGCCTTGGACCAACTGAAACCGATTACGCAGATCTCGATATCGCACCTATCGGTGTTAGTCGCACTCGCTATTTAATTCGCATGGATGTCGCTGATGTTCCGGGTGTACTCGCATCTGTGGCTAGCACAGTGGCGAAAAATGGCGTCTCAATCTTGACGGTACGCCAAGAGGGTCGGGGAGCCGATGCCGAACTAGTAGTTCTTACACACATTTCAACCGAAGAGTCTTTAGCAAATACCGTGAAGGATTTGCGTCAGCTCGATGTTGTTCAACGAGTAGTCAGTGTTATTCGCGTGGAAGGGCTGATGTAATGGGAATCTTTACTAAATCAAAGAGCGGCGTGCATCAATGGCGCGGAGTGATCGATGAGTATCGAGATCGCCTGCCAGTTTCTGAAAAGACCCCAGTGATCACACTCCGTGAAGGCGGCACCCCATTAGTTGCTGCAGCTTTTCTCTCCGAGATGCTAGGAAATGAAATTTGGCTAAAAGTAGAGGGCGCAAACCCAACTGGATCTTTTAAAGATCGTGGAATGACGATGGCGATATCCAAGGCGGCTGAAGAGGGTGCCAAAGCTGTTATCTGCGCTTCAACTGGAAATACCTCTGCTAGCGCCGCCGCTTATGCAACAAAGGCCGGCATGAAGCCTGTTGTTCTCGTTCCCCAAGGCAAGATCGCGATGGGCAAGTTAGCCCAGGCGATCGCGCATGGAGCGACACTTCTTCAAGTCGATGGTAATTTTGATGACTGCCTGACTTTGGCTCGCGACTTGGCTTCCAACTTTCCCGTTGCGCTCGTAAATTCAGTTAACCCGTATCGTATTGAAGGGCAGAAGACCGCGGCATTTGAAATCGTAGATATGTTGGGCGATGCTCCTGATTATCACGTCTTGCCTGTCGGTAATGCCGGTAACATCACCGCCTATTGGAAGGGCTACAACGAATACTTTAGCGATCGCGTTTCAACGAAATTGCCACATATGTGGGGCTTTCAGGCGGCTGGCGCAGCTCCTATTGTCCGTGGAGAGATCGTTACAAACCCAGAGACAATCGCAACAGCTATTAGAATTGGAAATCCCGCATCGTGGCAACAGGCGATTGATGCGCGCGATAAATCAGGTGGACTCATCGATTCAGTAACAGATGAAGAGATCTTGACCGCATATCGCTTGGTTGCAGCCAAAGAGGGCGTCTTTGTGGAACCGTCAAGTGCGGCGGGTATTGCGGGTCTCTTCAAAAAGAAATCACAAGGACTGCTCCCTAAAGGTAAGAAGATTGTTATAACTGTTACAGGTAACGGCCTCAAGGATGTGCAGTGGATTTTGGATGGTGCTGCGGCGCCCATCATTATCCCTGTTGATATCAAGATGGCGGCAGCTGCAATGGGGTTGTTGTAATGTCGGCACAGCGCCTGACATTCAAGGCGCAATTAGTACAGGTAAGTGTTCCTGCCACCAGCGCTAATCTTGGAGCAGGTTTCGATTGCTTTGCACTTGCTCTTGATCTTCGAGATCGATATGCGGCGCAAGTACTAGATGAAGCGATCTTCGATGTTGATGTCTCTGGTGAAGGGGCAGATGAAGTAAAGCGTGATAAGAATAACCTCGTTATTAAATCGATGCTCCGCGGTTTTGAATTTATGGGGCAGAAGCCTCGCGGTTTAGCACTGCGCGCTCTCAATGTAACTCCACACGGCCGCGGATTAGGTTCATCAGCATCTGCGATTGTCGGTGGATTAGCACTGGCACGTGAACTGGTATTGGGTGGCGATCAATACATGTCTCTCGAAGAGATGATGTTGCTTGCAACTGAACTTGAGGGACACCCAGATAATGTCGCTGCGGCAATTCATGGGGGAGCGACTATCGCTTGGATGGAAGACATCTACGGGGTGAAGACTGGACGTGCGGTAAGTATTCCCGTGCATCACGATATTAAGGCAATCCTCTTTATCCCAGAGAATCATCTGTCGACCAATAAAGCACGCAAACTTTTACCAGAAAATATTCCACATCATGATGCTGTCTTAAATTCTTCACACGCCGCACTTTTATCGATTGCACTCGCATCGCGCCCAGATTTGTTATTGACCGCAACAGAAGATTTCTTGCACCAGCGATATCGCGTTGATGCCTATCCAAAGTCGATGTTGCTCGTCGACAAACTACGTGCTGCTGGCGTAGCAGCCACAATCTCTGGGGCTGGCCCTTCTGTCATGGTGCTTCATACCGCAGGAGCGGGGGAGGTTCTGGAGATTCTAAAGGCGGCTCCGACTGGTTTTGTAGCCAAGGAATTGGCCATTTCACGCTCAGGAGTCGAGTAAAAGCTCGGCAAAGACAGAGTCATTTTGGTGGAAAGCCTTTTTGGGTATCTCGCAAGCCTGTGATACTTTTAGGCATCGGAAGAAGGCCGCGCAAGACCGGCGGGTATTTACCCTTAAACCGAAAATCAAAAAATGCTAAAAATTCTTATCTTAGAGATTCTTCAAGATATTTGAAGTTGATCAACGAGTGTTCCACACGGGAGCGCTTTGCAGAGGTAAGCAAATAATAGAAAATGGAACTCAATAACAATAATGAGCGAAACAACAACTAAAGACCGCCCAGCTAAAGCTGCTGGCGAACTTTCCGCAATGCTTCTGCCAGAACTAAAGAAAGTTGCTGGGCAGTTAGGTATTGAAGGCGCCACCAAGATGAGTAAGGCCGATCTGATCCAGTCGATCGCGGACCTGCAGGCAGCCAATCGGGAATCGGCTAAAGCCGAACGCGAAGCCAGGCGCCTAGAGCGTCAAGAAGCTCGCAATAAAAAGAATAAGACCGCTAAGACATCAGCCCCGAAGAGCGCTGACGATAGTGAAGAGACCGAAGATTCTGATGAAGCTGATGCCCCAGAACAAGAGTCAAATGCTGGAAGTGAAAGTTCTGAGTCACAGCGCCGCGATTTTAACGAACGCACAGGCAATAGCAATGACCGCTCGAACCGTAATGACAGAGGTGGACGCAACGATCGCAACGATCGCAATGGCCGTAATGACCGCAACAGTCGCACTCGTGATCGCGGTGAACGCGGTGAGCGCCAAGAGCGTGAAATACAACTCAGCGAAGATGATGTTTTAGTTCCTGTAGGTGGACTGCTCGACATCTTGGATTCATATGCATTCATTCGTACCCAGGGTTATCTTGCTGGACCAAATGACGTTTATGTTTCTCTGCAACAGATCCGACGTTACGGATTGCGCAAGGGCGATGTAATTACCGGACAAGTTCGCCAACAGCGCGAAGGCGAACGCAAAGAGAAGTTCAATGCATTGATTCGTCTTGATACTGTCAATGGATTAGAACCAGAGGCAGCTCGCGATCGCGTCGACTTTGCCAAGTTAGTTCCTCTTTATCCGCAGGAGCGCCTTCGTCTAGAAACCGAACCACATATTTTGACCACTCGGGTTATCGACCTCGTTTCGCCAATTGGCAAAGGTCAGCGTGGTTTAATTGTCTCGCCTCCTAAGGCTGGTAAGACCATGGTCTTGCAAGCAATCGCTAATGCCATTACAACCAACAACCCAGAAGTTCACTTAATGGTTGTACTCGTTGATGAACGTCCTGAAGAAGTTACCGATATGCAGCGCAGTGTGAAGGGTGAAGTCATTGCTTCTACCTTCGATCGTCCAGCTGATGATCACACCAGCGTTGCCGAGCTCGCTATCGAACGCGCAAAGCGCTTGGTTGAAATGGGTCACGACGTTGTGGTTCTTCTTGACTCCATCACACGCCTAGGTCGTGCATACAATATTTCTGCTCCAGCATCTGGACGAATTCTTTCTGGTGGCGTGGATTCAGCGGCGCTCTATCCGCCGAAGAAGTTCTTTGGTGCTGCTCGTAACATTGAAAACGGCGGCTCACTCACGATTCTCGCAACCGCACTGGTTGAAACAGGATCGAAGATGGATGAAGGTTATTTTCGAGGAGTTCAAGGGAACCGGAAATATGGAGCTCAAACTTGATCGTCGTTTCGCCGATAAGCGCATCTTCCCAGCAGTTGATGTCGATGCATCAGGTACCCGTAAGGAAGAGATCTTGATGGGCAAGGAGGAGCTAAATATCGTCTGGCGCTTGCGTCGGGTATTGCATGCCCTGGAGTCTCAGCAAGCCCTCGAACTCTTGCTCGACAAGATGAAGGGCACCAAGTCGAACGTTGAATTCTTGATCCAAATCCAGAAGACAACGATCAGCGAGAACGAGAACACCGGGTCATCCGCGGTAAACGGAAACTAACCTCCTCTTAAAACCTCAAACTGCCCCGTTCCTCATATCGAGGAGCGGGGCAGTTTGCTTATCTCAGCCTTGGATTTCTGGTCTAAGTTTTAGAACTAGGCACTTTTATGCGTCAATATTCATTAGTCGATCTGTTTTTTGTAGTGCTAGCCAACCTCTTTTTAGCAACTAGTCGAATCTCTGAGCTCACGAATGTTTTCATGCAGCTGGCCCAGTTCTGCAAAGTGGGATGAATCCTTTGGAGCGCATTTCCGGCACGCGGATCGGTTAAGGGAAGAATCACCGGTACAAAGCCAGCGGGGAGAGCGTAAACACTTTCGATCCACCAAGGAAATTTCCTCTGGTTAGCGGCGCTTTTCCACTCGTTGCGATAGGCGGCGTCACCATATCCAAAGTGCAGAGAACTCAATATTAAAATGGTTTGAAATCCGTGGAGATTCCAGGTTGCGATCGCCCAACCTGAAAGTAGGGCAATCAAAATGTAAATGGATATGTAGAGTGCGAATCGAGCGAGTGGCTTCGCAGGGATAGATATCAGATGGTCAATCGCTCCATGTGGAATTCCGACAAACAATGCAACCAAAGCGATGGTAATTTGCACCGAGAGATTTAACGGAGTTCCGGTGAGGCGCAGGATCGCAAAGAGCGATATCGTTGCCCAGATTGCCCAGCGTGAAAAGGATTCGATCCAGGAGAATATGTCTGGGAGCGCATCCTTCATAGCCGTAGCCTATTTGAATACTCTTAAGGATGGGAGTTAAGCAGGCGTGACCCACTTTAGTTATCTGGCGGTTATCGCCTTCATAACTCTCTGTGCTTTCGGAGTGAATCTGGGCTTTCGATTACGGATCGCAGAGCGTTGGCTCGAACTCGCACAAACACAACTCGCCATCCTTGTGATCTATCTCAGCTGGGATACCTGGGCAATCGCAAAGAAGAGTTGGTTCTTTGATAGCCAGCAAATAGTAAATGTGGATGTGCTTCCCAAGGTACCTCTAGAGGAGCTTCTCTTCTTCCTTGTAGTTCCAATCATGACAATTTTAAGTTATCAAGCCCTTCTAAAATTAACCAAGTGGCAGGCGCCTGGAGAAGCAGAATGATTTACAGCGATATCGCATTGGATGCGGTAGTTCTCGCGATCTTGACGGATCTATTTATTCTTCGTACGCAGATGATTACGCGAGGAATATATTGGTTGACCTACGCATTGATCTTTCCTTTTCAAATAGCCACTAACTGGTGGTTGACTTCACGAAAAATTGTGCAGTACTCGCCCTCCGAAATCATTGGGCGGAGATTGGCCGGCGCACCCGTCGAAGATCTACTCTTTGGCTTCTCCATGATCTTGATGACGTTAGCGCTATGGGAGTTCTTCTTCAGGCGCAATCAATTGAATTCGCACGCTTCTGACGGTTAAGAGGTTGGAGGTCTTGTCCCGATATGTAGAGGCCTCATAGTTTCGGCAAAGAAGTCATTGCCCTTATCGTCAACGACTATGAATGCTGGGAAGTTTTCGACTTCGATCTTCCAAACCGCTTCCATACCAAGCTCTGGATAGTCAAGGACTTCAACTTTACGGATGCAATCGAGGGCCAGACGCGCAGCAGGTCCGCCGATGGAGCCTAGATAAAAACCGCCATGCGCCTTACAGGCATCGGTTACCTGTTGGGAGCGATTTCCCTTGGCCAGCATGATCATCGATCCGCCCGCCGCTTGAAACTGCTCTACATATGAGTCCATGCGACCTGCGGTGGTTGGGCCGAAGGAGCCCGACGCATAACCTTCAGGAGTCTTGGCGGGACCAGCGTAGTAAACGGCATGGTCCTTGAAATATTGTGGCAATGGTTGGCCAGAATCGAGAAGTTCTTTGATTTTGGCATGGGCGATATCACGAGCCACGATCAAGGTTCCGTTGAGCGAGAGCCTGGTCTTGATGGGGTACTTCGAGAGCGTGGCTAAGAGATCTTTCATCGGTTGGTTCAGATTTATTGATACCGCTTCGCCTTCTAAATGTTCATCGGTAGTCTCTGGCAAGAAGTGAGCGGGTTCGCGCTCTAACTTCTCGAGGAAGACGCCCTCTTTGGTGATCTTGCCTTTAGCTTGGCGATCGGCGGAACAGGAAACCGCAATCGCAATCGGTAGGGATGCACCGTGGCGAGGTAATCTGACAACTCGTACATCGTGGCAGAAATATTTACCACCGAACTGCGCACCAATGCCCAGCGTGCGTGTCATCTTGAGAATTTCCTCTTCGAGATCAACATCTCTAAATGCATGGCCGGTCTTAGCATCTCCGCTGCGGGGGAGTGAATCTAAATATTTGGTGCTGGCAAGTTTTGCGGTTTTAACGGTGTGCTCAGCGCTAGTGCCGCCTATGACAATTGCTAAGTGATATGGCGGACAGGCTGCGGTGCCAATGGAGCGGAGCTTGTCATCGAGCCAGAGCATAAATGACTTTGGATTCAATACTGCCTTGGTCTCTTGATACAAGAAAGATTTGTTAGCACTGCCTCCACCCTTGGCGATGAACAAGAAGTTGTATTCGTTGGGATGTTCAGAGTCTGAGTAAATTTCAATTTGAGCGGGGAGATTGTTTCCAGTGTTCTTCTCTTCCCACGTGGTTATTGGGGCCATTTGGGAGTACCTAAGATTGAGTTTTGTGAAAGCGTCATATACTCCACGAGATATGGAAACTTCATCCTTTCTCGGATGTGAGCGTGCGCTGACCTTTCTTACCCATAATGATCGCGGTGCCGGTGTCTTGGCACATAGGCAAGACACCACCGGCTGCAATGTTGGCATTCTTTAATAAATCCAGCGCGACGAAGCGGTCGTTTGGTGAAGCTTCCGCGTCATCCAAGATGTTCTTCAGTTGCTGTAGATGAGCGCTGCGCAGGTAGTGCGAAATATCATGAATTGCTTCTGAGGTGAGTGATGTGATGGCCTCTGGCGCGACCTGCAAAAATTCCATTCCTTGGGCAGTGAAGGCAGAGACGCCTTCAGTTGTCACTAGGCGATATTCGGTCTCATCAGGGCCGATCGGCAGTAAATCCTCGTAATTAAACTCAGGCATGCCCTCAATCATACTTTTAGATACGATTGCGACATGGGTAAAAAGGTGCTGTTAGCTGCGCCACGCGGGTACTGCGCTGGGGTTGATCGTGCGGTAATTACCGTGGAAAAGGCACTGGATCTATATGGTGCCCCGGTCTATGTTCGCAAGGAGATCGTCCATAACAAGCATGTAGTGGCAACTCTAGAGGCGCGCGGTGCCATTTTTGTCTCTGAAACTGACCAAGTCCCAGAGGGCGCTCTCGTGATCTTTTCGGCCCACGGAGTCTCTCCCGCTGTGCATAAGGCGGCAGCAGATCGTAATTTGAAGACAATTGATGCAACCTGCCCCTTAGTTACCAAGGTGCACCACGAGGTAAGGCGCTTTGCCAGTGAGGATTATGACATCTTGCTAGTCGGCCATCATGGCCACGAAGAGGTCGAAGGCACCTCTGGAGAAGCCCCAGATCATGTCCACGTTATTGATACCGCCGATGAGATCGATGGAATTCATCTCCGTGAAGGAAAGAAATTAATCTGGTTGTCACAGACCACCCTAAGTGTGGATGAGACGATCAAGACGGTGCGCAAATTAAAGGAGAAGTTCCCGCAACTGGTTGATCCACCGAGTGATGATATTTGCTACGCAACACAGAATCGCCAGACCGCAATTAAAGAGATTGCGCCACGCGCCGATCTAGTGATTGTGGTCGGCTCTCTCAACTCTTCAAACTCAGTGCGTCTGGTAGAAGTTTCACTTGAATATGGTGCGAAGGCGGCCCATCTCGTTGACTATGCCGCTGAAGTAAAAGAGGAGTGGTTGCTCGGGGTTGAAACCGTTGGAATTACTAGCGGTGCATCGGTCCCAGAGATTTTGGTTAAGGATGTCTTGACCTGGTTAGCAGAGCGGGGGTTCTCCGATGTGGAGACCGTTACTGCAAGCGAGGAGCATCTACTCTTTGCAATACCACCCGAGTTGCGTAAAGATCTCAAAGCTGCTGGTAAGAGTTAAGGTTCTAAGACCTCTTCGCGTTTAGATTGTGATTTCTTTGTTTTCCGTTGCAACCAAAAGTGCCAAACCCATCCTGCAATAGTTGCTACTACTAGATATGGCGCTGCGCCACCCAGTGTTGTTACGAGATCAAGGCCAAACTTTGTAACGTGAAGCCCCGCCCCGCCCACAGTTGAGATAAGAACAACGGTAATCAAGAAGTAGACGATCGGTGGATTAACAACGGTCGCAAATGTTGTGCCAGGGCGCCCGAGATAGAAACCGCCCGCAACCGCGATGATGATTGCCAGCCCAGTGATAATCCCGACTTTACCGACTTCGTATTCGAGCGTCTCTGCGAGCAGAATCAAAAGGAATTGCAGAATAACCACACCAGCGTTAGTTAAACCCGCCCCTTTGATGGGCTTGGGAAGGGTGCGAGAAGCGGTACTCATATCACTCATTATCCTCTAATTCGAGGGTGAGATCGACCTCTACCTCTTCGACCTCAATATAGTCATCATCGGTTGGTGCGAGTTTGGAGTGCAATTGGCGCACATTCTCGGATAACTCTGGGATCGCCTTCGGGGTTTTACCTACAACTTCTAGGGATCGCATCTTCTTGGCGGCCGACAAGACCGTAGTTTCGGCGGTTGGGATTAATTCGTTATAGGCCTTGAGAGTGCTCTTGAGACGCTCGCCGACCGTCACGATCTTCTCATGGAGCGAGGAGACATCTTTGAGGAATTTGGTCGCCAGCTCTTGGATCTCGGCGGCATTAGTTGCTACCCGATTGCGACTAAAGAGGTAACCGACAGTGCGTAGCAGCGCCATCATCGAAGTTGGGGTTGCAATGGTGACGCCTAGTGCAAAGGCTTTATCTAAGAGCGCGGGATCGGAGCGCAGCGCTTCGGTAAAGATGGAATCTACTGGCGCATACAAGATAACGAAATCGGGGGATGCGCCGCGTTCGGCATATTTACGTTTAGAGAGCGCTTCAATATGCTTTAAGAGATCTTTGGTGTGTGCAACTAATAACTCTTTGCGCGCATCGCCATCTTCAGTCTCGAAAGCTTCGTAGAAACGTTCAAAGGGAAATTTGGAGTCAATGTAGAGAACAGATCCACCAAGGAGATTGATGGTGATATCGGGGATTGCGCCCGAAGTTTCACTACGCTCTGCTGAGCGTTGACGGGTGAAGTGCTCTCCTTCGATAAGACCGGCGCCGAGGAGCAATTGTTCGAGAGCTGCTTCACCAAATTTGCCACGTGTCTGCGAACTGGCGAGAGCGCCTGCGATAGCGCGCGTTTGATTCACTAAATTTTCGTTATGCGATGCCATCTGATTGATCTGAGTTTTGATCTCGGCTTCGGCGCCGACGCGACGCAGATCTGCTTCGCGCGAGATTCGACTTAAATCTTCGACACGGGTCTTCATCGCTTCGAGCTCTGCATTGAGTTTGATCGCCGCATCAGATTTGGTGCGATCTGCTTCGATCTGGGCCTTGTATTCGGCGATCAAGGTCTGCGCCGCAGCGAGCTCGCCAGCCATGGCTGCCTGTTGGGCTGAGGTGTCGATAGGGCGGTTTTTTGCTCGTGCCAGCATGGTTCCGAGGGCGATTCCGAGGAAAAGGCCGATCACCAGGGCCAGTATTGCCGTTGCGCTGTTGCTCATAGCCGTATCGTGGCAGGAAGCACCGACAAACCCCCGTAGGCTAGCCTCCTCGTGAGCCTCTCAATCGGAATTGTCGGACTGCCAAATGTGGGAAAGTCGACCCTTTTTAATGCCCTGACCAAGAACAACGTCTTGGCGGCCAACTACCCCTTTGCCACGATCGAACCCAATGTCGGTGTCGTGGGTGTGCCAGACCCCCGTTTGGCCCAGCTCGCCAAGATCTTTGGTTCAGAGAAGTTGCTTCCCGCCGCCGTCTCATTTGTTGATATCGCCGGGATCGTCAAGGGCGCCTCTGAGGGCGCAGGCCTCGGTAATAAATTCTTAGCTAATATCCGCGAGACCGACGCTATCTGTCAGGTCATCCGGGTATTCAAGGATGAGAATGTCACCCGCGAAGGTGAGCGAACCGCAGAATTCTTGGACCCCGCATCTGATATCGAAGTGGTCAACATGGAGCTGGCGCTCGCTGACCTTCAGACGATTGAAAAGGCGATTCCGCGCTTAGAGAAGGAATCCCGGATCCATAAAGAGAAGGCCGCGACCCTAGAAGTTGTAAAACAGGCGCAGGCGCTCTTGAACGATGGAAAGTTGCTCTCCGGTTCCAAGATCGACCTCGCTGCCATCGCAGAGTTGCAGTTGATGACAACTAAACCTTTCTTATATGTATTTAACGTTGATGCCGCCGAACTCGGCGATCAGGAATTACGCGCCAGCCTGCAAAAGTTGGTCGCACCTGCAAAGGCAATCTTCTTAGATGCTAAGACAGAGGCAGAGTTGGCCGAGCTCGATGAAGAAGATTTGGCAGAATTTTTAAAAGAGATCGGAATGGAAGAGCCTGGACTTGTCACACTTGCAGGCGTAGGTTTTGAAACACTCGGACTTCAGACATATCTCACTGCCGGACCAAAAGAGACCCGCGCGTGGACGATTCATAAAGGCGATACCGCACCAGTTGCGGCCGGTGTGATTCACACCGATTTCCAAAAAGGTTTCATCAAAGCCGAAGTAGTGGCATTTGATGATTTGATAGAAGCAGGTTCAATGACAGAAGCCCGTGCTCGCGGAAAAGTCCGCATGGAAGGCAAAGAGTACGTAATGGCTGACGGCGATGTAGTGGAATTTAGGTTCA
>TBL_comb47_HYPODRAFT_10002155_pt1 | contig 24566 bp, 20 predicted proteins | sample TroBogypolimnion_40_FD_10682 | JGI IMG/M metagenome (IMG submission 10682)
TCCGACCCACCCCCTCCCGCCACCTCCTGCCAACAGTCTCCATCCCCCACCATGAAACGGACCACCGCCCTAGACCGCATTCGCTCAGCCACCGAGCCCTTCGACATCCTCATCGTGGGCGGCGGCGCCACCGGCCTGGGGGCCGCGGTGGACGCGGTCGCGCGCGGCCACCGGGTCGCACTGATTGAACAACAGGATTTCGCCCAAGGCACTTCCAGCCGTTCGACGAAGCTGGTTCACGGCGGCGTGCGCTACCTGCGCCAAGGCAACATTTCGCTGGTGCTGGAGGCGCTGCGCGAGCGGGGCCGGCTCGCGCAAAACGCCCCGCATCTCGTCCATGACCTCGCCTTTGTAATTCCCAGCTACAAATGGTGGGAAGGTCCGTTTTACGGCGTCGGCATGAAGGTTTACGACCAGCTGGCCGGGCGGCTCGGACTCAAACCGTCGCGCACTCTCAGCCGGGCCGAGACGCTCGAGCTCATTCCCACCGTCGAGACCGAGAATCTCACGGGCGGCGTGGTCTATCACGACGGCCAATTCGACGACGCACGCCTCGCGATCAACCTGGCCCAAACCGCCGACGATCTCGGTGCCGCGATGCTGAACTACTGCCGCTGCATCGGCATTCTCAAGGAGAACAACCTTGTGGCCGGAGTCTTCGCCCGGGACGAGGAGTCGGGCGAGGAATTCACCATTCGGGCCCGGGCCGTGGTCAACGCGACCGGCGTGTTTGTCGATGATCTCCGCCAGCTGGACGAGCCGGCCGGGCGGAAACTGATCTCCGTCAGCCAGGGAATTCACCTGGTGCTGCCCAAGCGTTTTCTGCCCGGCACCACCGCCATCATGGTGCCAAAGACGGCCGACGGCCGGGTGCTGTTTGCGGTGCCGTGGCACGACTGCGTCGTCGTCGGCACCACCGACACCCCGATGGCTGAAGCTTCCGTCGAACCCCGCGCGCTGGACGAAGAACGGGAATTTGTGATGTCCCATGCCCGCCGGTATCTGGCCATGGATCCCTCCGACAGTGATGTGCTCAGCATCTTTGCGGGCCTGCGTCCGCTGGTGAAGTCCGGCGAAGGCAGCAATACCGCCGCGCTGTCCCGCGATCACACGATCCTGATCAGCCAAAGCGGCCTCATCACGATCACGGGCGGAAAGTGGACGACTTACCGCAAAATGGCCGAGGATGTGATCGACCAGGCCGAAACCGTCGCGGGGCTGGAGAGCACCCGCTGTCACACCGAGAACATGCACGTGCATGGATGGACGCAGGCCGAGATCTCCGAGAAGAATCTTGCGCCCTACGGTTCGGACGCCGTGCGCGTGGCGGAACTGATCAAAGCCACTCCCGGATTGGAGCAAAAGCTGCACCCGGACCTACCCTACCAACAAGGTGAGGTCGTCTGGCAGTTGCGGCACGAGATGGCACGGACGGTTGAGGACGTATTGGCGCGGCGCACGCGGGCCCTGATCCTCAATGCCCGCGCCTCGATTGAGACCGCGCCGCTCGTGGCCCGGCTGGCCGCCGCAGAACTCGGTCGCGATCAAGCGTGGCAGGACCGGCAGGTTGCGGACTACACCACCCTCGCGCGCGGCTACGTGTTCAGCGATCCGGCCAGTCATCACCCAACAGCTGAAGGCCAAGGACCCAAGTAAGCCGATCGATCGCGCTCGCCGCCGCCCACCCGTCTTCCGGCTAGGTCAGCTTCCCACTTGTTTTGCCCTTCGCGGAGCGAGCCTTGCGCCCCTTGGGCGTCGGTTGGCTTTCCGCTTCCGAATCGCGACCTTGCCCGCCCAGCACCGGCTTCCACTCATGCAGCGCCAGCGCCGCGGCGCCCAGCGCGCCACTGTACTCGCCCATCGTGGAATTCACGATTTCGGGTGAACGCGCACCGGAGAGGCGCAGCAAACGATCGACCCGGGCGCGCAGGGGCTGGAGGAAAACCTCACCCAGGGCGGTCAGCGGACCCGACAGGACAATCTTGCCCGGATCCACCGCGAGCGAAAGCTGGCCGATGGCCCAGCCGAGCGCCCCGGCGGACTCGCTGACCACCCGGATCGTCAACGCATCCCGCTGCTGGCAGGCCTTGACGATATCCGTCACTGAAAAATGGGATTTGCCGCCCGCGAGCACCGTCTTTTTTCCCTGGGCCACCGCGTTATGCAGCGCACGTTGCACCGCGCGGACCGAGGCGATCTCCTCCAACTCCGGACCGTCCGCATCGCCGTTGGTGGTCATCGGCGCAAACCAAGGCGCCGCGGGAACCGACACGGCCAGATAGCGCCAGCGGCCCAATTCGCCCGCCGCATGGTGGGCGCCGGAATAAACGCGGCCGTTCAAGACCATGCCGGCGCCAATTCCACTCCGGATGCCGATGCAAAGGAAGTCATCTTGCCCCTTGCCCTGGCCAAACCAAAGCTCAGCCAAGGCCATGGAACGGGCGTTGTTTTCCAGAAACACCGGGACGCCAAATCGCTCCGACAGGATCTTGGCCAGCGGCACATTGTCCCATTTGCGAATGTGCTTGTAGTGCACGGCCACGCCCTTGCCCGAATCAACAATGCCCGGGACCCCCACCCCGATGGCCAGATTCCGTCGGTTCGCCCCCGGCAGCACTTCCTCGATCGCTTCCGCAATCTTGGCGATGACCTGCTCCACGGTCTCATCGGCTTCGATCAGCTTGTGGGAATTCCGCAGCGGCCGGTCGGAAAAATCCACGGCCACGGCCATGATGTTCCGGGCTTCAAAATCCACCCCGATGAATTCCCCGCCCTCCGGATTTGTCCGGAGGATTCGCGGGGGCCGGCCGGCGTCGCCCGTGGTTTCCTCGGTCTCAAGCAGGAAACCCCGGGCGATGAGTCGCTCGACGTAGATGCCGGCGGTGGACGGCGCCAGGCCCAAGTCCCGCGCCAAATCCACGCGGGAAATGCCCCCGCAAGCGCGGACGCGCTTGAGGATGTCCGATGCCAGATGGGTGGTTTGAAATGCAGATCGCCTCACAAAACGAGCGAAGCGTGTTTGGTTTCGAGAAATGCGTCCAGCCCTTCGTTGCCCAATTCCCGTCCCCAGCCGCTGTGCTTGGTTCCGCCAAAGGGACACTGGCTCGTCGACGGCGCGCCGTCATTGATGCCGATGGTCCCGGCTTCCAGGCCTTCGATCAGCCGGAAGGTCCGGCCCAGGTCCCGCGTGCAGGCATAGGCGGCCAGGCCAAACGGCGAGGCATTGGCCCGCGTGATGGCCTCCTCTTCCGTCTCGAAGGAGCAGACCGCGGCCACCGGTGCGAAGGTTTCCTCGGTCATGCAGGCGGCGGTCTCCGGGACGTCCGCCAACACGGTCGGTTCCAGGAACCATCCCGGCCGGTCCATGCGCCGGCCCCCGCAAAGGCAACGGGCCCCGCGCGCCTTGGCATCGGCGATGTGCGCCAGCGCCTTGTCGAGTCCCTCCTGGTTGATGACGGGACCGACGCTGACGCCGGCCTCCAAGCCGTCGCCGACCTTCAACTCCCGGGCCTTCTGCGCGAAACGCTCCAGGAATTCCTGGTAGACGGGCCGCTGCACGTAGATCCGGTTGGCCGCGATGCACGACTGGCCCGAATTCCGGAATTTCGCGATCATCGCGGTTTCCACCGCCTGGTCCAGGTCCGCATCGGCAAAGATGAGGACGGGCGCGTGCCCTCCGAGCTCGAGCGACAGGGGCTTGATGTCCGTGGCCGCTCCGCGGATCAGGAGCTGTCCCACCTCGGTGGAACCCGTGAAGGTGATCTTGCGGCAGAGGCGGTTTTCCAGGAATTCCGCGGCGATTTCCGAAGCGCGGCCCAGCACGACTTGGAAGACACCGGCCGGCAACCCGGCGGCTTCGACACATTCCGCAAACTGGAGAGCGCACAGCGGGGTGGCGCTGGCCGGCTTCAGCACGACCGGACAGCCGGCGGCCAGCGCCGGCGCGATCTTGCGCACCGCCAGCACGAGTGGGAAATTCCACGGGCTGATGGCGGCCACGACCCCGATGGGCGTTTTCACCACGAGATGGCGCTTGCCCGGCGCCTGCGCCGGAACGATGCGGCCGTAGGCCCGGCGGGCCTCCTCGGCAAACCACAGCAGGTGGTCCACCGACATGGCGACTTCCCCGAGGCTTTGGGCCAGGGGTTTGCCGTTTTCCAGCGTGATTGTCCGCGCGACCTCGTCGCGGCGGCGCAGGAGCTGATCGGCCACCGCCCGAAGGCGGTCGCCGCGTTCCTTGCCCGTCAGGGCGCGCCAGCCGGCCAAGGCCGCGTGCGCGTCGGTGATGGCTTGCGTCACCACGGGCCGGCCCACGGTGCAGACTTCGCCAATGACCTGGCCGTTTGCCGGATTGTGGACCTGCAGGGTCGTGGTGGAGGTCACCCACTTTCCTCCGAGATAGAGCGGTTGTGTTTTCATGACTGTGGAACTTTTTTCCAATCTTTCAGGAAGGTTTCGATGCCCAGATCGGTCAGCGGGTGGTTATACAGTTGAGCCATGACGTCATAGCCCATCGTGGCTATCTCCGCACCGGCCAGCGCGGCCTCGAGCACATGCATGGGATGCCGGACCGCGGCGACGATGATCTCGGTCTTGTAGCCGTAGTTCGCGTAGATCTGTTTGATCTGCCGGACCAAATCCATGCCGTTGTGGCCGAAGCTGTCCAACCGCCCCACAAAGGGACTGATGTAGGTCGCCCCGCACTTGGCGGCAAGCAGAGCCTGCAACGGCGAAAAGGTCACCGTCACGTTGGTCTTGATGCCCTCCGCGGACAGGGCCTTCACGGCCTTCATGCCCTCGCGCGTCATGGGGATTTTTACGACGACGTTGCGGTGGAACTTGGCGAGCTCCCGCCCCTCGGCGATCATCTCGGGGGCGGTGAGGCTGAGGGTCTCGAGGCTGATCGGCCCGTCGACGATGGCGCAGATGTCCCGGTAGACGGCCGCCGCAGGCCGGCCGGTTTTCGCGACATGGGAAGGATTCGTGGTCACACCATCAATGATGCCCCACGCGTAGGTCTCCTTGATTTGGGCGACGTCAGCTGTGTCGATGAATAGTTTCATAAATACTTTCGTTCTGGTTGCGGGTTGGATGCCTCCGCTGGTGAGCGGCGACGGTTGGGTTGGGAAAAATGGCGGCGGCTTTATTTGAGGTAGGGAATGGTGGAGTTGGCATGGGGCAGAACCCCGATCCGCTCGCCGGGCCGAAGTCCCGGCAACGCCTGGTCCACGGCGGCCTGCAAATCCCGCACCGGATTGAGCAACAGGGCCTGCGCGAGACGCGCATCCATCCCGGTGCAGCAGAGCAGCCGCGCCTTGGAGGCATCGCGGGCAATTTGGTAAGCCTTGTGCGGCCCGATCCGGAAGCCTTCGGCGCTGAAGCGGTTGATGATTTCCTCGTAGGATCTCTTGCCCGCCATCCACTCCTCATAATGCGGGCTGCCCGTGCCTTCGGGACAGGCCGCCACGAGGATGATGGTGCCGCCCGGCCGGGCGATCAGCGCCGCGTGCCCGAGGGCCTTCTGGGCCTGGTAAATGTTGATGTCCTTGGGATGCCCGCCCGGTGACGTGATGATGAGGCCGTACCTCGACGCCACGCCCACCTGGCAGACCTGGCGCGAAAGCGGCACCCCCGCCAGCATCACGGCGCGCGGCCCACCCGCGAGCACATGCACGATCTGCCGGTGCTGGTTCAAGATGGCATTCAGCGCCAGGTGGATTCCCATCTTGGCCCCGATTTCCTCCACATCCTGCCTCGCCGGGTTCGTCTCGTATTCACCCAACTGGGAATCGGGATGCATCATCAGGGCGTGATTGCGGTTGATCGTCTGCAACCCGGAAAGCCCGATGGCCGCGCCTTTGACGCCGCCCGAGAAGCCGACGAACTGGTGCGGCTCGAGATTGCCCACCACGATCTTTAGGTCGGACGCGACATAGGCCTTGTTGGACCAGATTGGCGTGCCACGGGAGGTTTCGCCCAAGTTGGTCAGCAGGTCACCATTTTCCGCGTCGTGTGACACCACCCGGTAGCGTTTCAGAATCTCATCCGGCAGGATCGCCGGAAATTCATCCCGCGTCATCGGCGGGTGGGTGCCAACGGCCACGTAGAATGTGATGGCGGCATCGGGGATCCCGAGGGCCGCAAGGCGCTCCAGCAATGGCGGCAAGAGCTGGTGATGCGGAACCGGGCGCGTCTTGTCGTTAACGGTGATGGCCACCGAGCGTGCTCCCGCGAAATCAGCCCACTTCGCTCCGCCGAGAAGGTTGGCCAGCGCCGAGCGGACGACGCCCGACGGGTCGCCGGCCCCCGGGGTCTCCGGCGCCTCAATGACATCGATCCCGGTCTGGTCCGGGACGCGGGCCGACACAAACGAACGCCCGTATGGAACCTCGATGTGCATCACCGTGGCCGCCCGTGCGCTTGATGGGTTAATCCGCGGAAATTGGAATGGGATTTTGCGCCACGGTAAACTGGCGCGGTCACGCGCGACAAGGGCCGCCGCCGGGCAATCGCGGACCGGCTGCGGGCCACCGGACCGAGTCGGAATTCGACGCCCAGGTCTTTGCACAACTGCTTGATTTCGCTTCGCGTGGATTCGTCCACGGAAATTCCCTGTAAGCGGTTCTGCTTTGCCTGGCGGTGCGAACTTTCCCCCGGGATGAGGATCTCGGACACGCCGGGACGTTTCCGGCACGCCTTGATCCCGTCGATCGTCCGGTCAATCCGCTGCTTGAACTCGGAGACCTCCATGAAAGCCGCGATGTCCAGCAGGCAGAAGAAATGGCCCACCCCCTGCCGACGGTTCATGTCCGTGTACATCGAACCCACCGCCGGGCCGATCGCCGCGCCCGACAGCACCCCGGACAAGACTTCCAACATCAAGGCCAAGGCATAGCCCTTGTGCCCGCCCATGGTGAGGACCGTGCCCGCCAGCGCCGCCGCCGCATCGGTCGTCGGCTCGCCTTCACCGTTCAGCGCCCAGCCGGAGGGGATCGACTGGCCGCGCTTCTGCGCCGCAATGATCTTGCCCCGCGCCACGATCGAAGTGGCAAAATCGATCTTCACGGGCCCGCCCCGGCCCGTCGGGAAGGACGCGGCCAACGGGTTGGTGCCGAAGAAAGCCTGGCACCCGCCCTCGGGCGACATGGCCGGTTCGCCATTCGTGGAGGCAATCAGAATCATGTCCTGAGCCGCCGCTTGGTTGCAGTAATACGACAGCGCTCCGAAGTGCTGCGAGTTGCGGATCGTCGCGACTGCCACGCCATGTTTCCGCGCCAGCGGCACCAGCCGGTCGAGGGCCTTGAGCGCCTGGACCTGCCCGAGGCCATGGTTGGCGTCGAGCACGAGCACCCCACCCCGCTGCCGGAGAACCGACAGCTTGGCCCGCGGATTGATGAGCCCGGCTTGAATGCGTCGGAGATAGACGTTCAGCCGGGAAATCCCGTGGGTGGGGATGCCCTGCTCGTCCGCGGTCACCAAGGCATCCGCCAACCGCCTGGCATCGCCGGGCGGCACGTTCACCGCCACGGCGAGATCGCGGACTTGCTTCCTGGCCCACGCCACGCCGCAGCGGCTCGATGATGCGCTTTCGGTCGGCATGGTCCGCGAGGCGGCGCAGCAACTAGGCGCTTCGATAGAGCTTCGTCATCACGAATTCACGATGACCCAGGGCCTCCGCAGCCGTGAGACGTCCACTGGCGGTCCGCACGACCATGGCCAGCAGCTTGTCGCCGGCCTGGTCCACGGACATTTCACCCCGGAGAATGGCCGAGACATCGAGGTCGATGTGCTCGCTCATCGTCGCGCAGGTGAGCGGATTGGCGGACAGCTTGATCACGGGTTCGATCGGATTTCCGATGATGTTGCCCTGCCCCGTCGGGAACAGATGCACCACCGCCCCCGAGGCCGCCCATAGCGTCACCGCTTCGGCCGCCGCAGACGACGTGTCCATGAACCAGAGACCCTTGCGGGTGGGAGCTTCGGCGGGCTTGAGCACGCCCACGAATTTCGTCTTCTTGCCGAGCTTCTCGATGTTGCCCATCGCCTTCTCCTCGATCGTGGTGAGGCCGCCGCGAATGTTGCCCTTGGTCGGCTGCGACTCGGACAAATCGTCGGTCTTCTCCTTCATGACCATGTCGTTGTAGTTGTTCCACACCTTCATGAAGGCCGCGGCCACCGCCGGCGTAGCTGCCTTTGCCTTCACGATGTGCTCACCGCCGGTCAACTCCGTCGTCTCGCCAAAGGAGGCGGTGGCGCCCATCGCCACGGTCTTGTCGATCACGTTGCCCACCGCGGGACAGGAGCCCAAGCCGGTGGTCGTATCCGACTCGCCGCATTTGACCGAGATATAGAGTTCGTCGACCGAGCATTCCTCGCGCTGGAGTTCGCTGGCCCACTGGACGTATTCCTTCGCCTTGCGCGCGGCGTCCGCAATCGTCTGCAAGTCGCCATGGCGCTCGATCGAGAAACCCGCGACCGGCTTGCCCGTCTTGGCGATGCCGTCCACGATCCGTTGCGTCCAACCTGGCTCGATGCCGATCACGATGACCGCGGCCACATTGGGGTTGGACCCCGTGCCAATCATCGTGCGGAAGAAGAGTTCGAGGTCCTCGCCGAACTGCAGCCGCCCGTAGGCGTGTGGCAGGGCCATCGTGCCCTTGACGTTGTTGGCCACGGCCTCGCAGGCCGCGTTGGAAATATCATCAACCGGCAGGATGATGACATGATTGCGGATGCCGACCCGCTTGTTCTTGCGGCGATAGCCGAAAAAGGTGGGAGTTTTCATGGGGAATTTTACCAGCGCTTGGTCTTGAGGTTGTGGACGTGGACGTGACCGCCCTTTTTGATCGGCGCCACGATCTTTCCGATGTCGACGCCATACTTGAAGACCGTGTCGCCGGGCTTGAAAGCCTGCAGGGCAATCTTGTGCCCCAGCGGAATGTCACTGAGCACCTTGAGCCGCGGGGAGGCCTTGCCATGCAGGGAGCGTCCCTGCACCACCTGGCCGGCTTTGAGGTCCACCACGGCGACGCCGACGGTGTCCTGTTTTTCATGCATTAGGAATGAGATCATTGGGTTTGGGAGGGTTGGAGCGAAGAATTATTACGATTCCGAAATAACTAGACGGGAGCAAGCCGAAAATAAGCCGCCAAGGCGGTTTCATCGCCGGGATCGAATTCCGGCAGGTCGGTCCGCAGATCCCAGTGTTCGGTCAACTCCGCCGTGGTGCCGGGCTCGAAGCGCTGCAGCGGCCCCAGCGTTTCCAGCTCCAGCATCCTTGCATTCGTGAAAACCTCGAGGTTGCAGCCGTCGTCGGGGTAGTCGGCGTTGGCCGCCCGGGTGAAATATTTGATGAACAGGGTGCGCTGCAGGTGGTAGGCGGCCCAGCCCACCGACGTGGCCAGTCCGATCTTTGTCGGGACCCCCGCGGTATCCTGTCGCACGGTGAAAAACTTCCGCCCGAGTCGGTAGCGCGCATCGGACAGATCCGTGTACGGCCAGACCACCAGCCGCCGGTTGGGCAGCAGGTCGCGGGGATGTTCGCCGAAGGGCGGTTGGGGCAGGATTGCGGTCCCGCCGGCTGCCATGACGCTCAGCGCCCACGGCGCAGCAGTGCAGGCAACCGTTGAGATCCGGCTGATGCGGTGAATCACCGTCACCCGGGCCCCCGCGTCCTCCAGCACAAGGTCGATCTGTTTTTGGAAGCCAGTCTCGGGTTCCGGCGCAGGAATCAGCCTGACGCCGTTGTCCCCCAGTTTTTCCCAAGCCACCGGCTGGTTGTCCGGGAAATTGCTGAAGCCAGGAGCCTCCGGCGCCAGCCAGAGTCGGTGACCCCCGCGATTCCGCCACTGCGCTTCACCCCGGCCGCCTGCCTGATCCTCGTAAATATTGAAGGGGTTCAAGCCGCCCTGCCGGGTGTACGACAGGATCCGCGGCCCGACATCGAGCGTCACAATCAGCTCGGCCGTGCCGTTGGCGAGTCGCAGGGCGCGGGGCCAGCCCCGGAACTCAATCACCTCCCGCACGACGCTCATTTTAGGTCGTTAGCTTGTCCACCTTGCCGGTCATGAAGTCCTTGTTCTTGTCGCCAACCCAGTAGCGGTTGCCGGCAATGCACCAGATGAAATGCAGTTCCTCCTCCTGGCTGAAGACCGGGTGGTAATTCAACAGGGGGATCGTCACCGCGTCACCTTCGGACACACTGCGGACAAAGCTCTTGGTTTCCTCTTCCGCGTACACCTCCATGGCGCCGCGCCCCTTGGTGAAGATGTAAATCTCCTCCTGATCCGTGTGGTTGTGGGGCGGCCAGGAGCGTTGCCCGGGCTGGAACAGCGTAAAGCCCGCCATCAGCTTGTCGGCGCCTTCGCTCACATCGAACATCAGGAAGACATCCTTGCCCTTCAGGTGCCGGATCCGGCTTTCGTCCTTGGAGTATTTCTTCCAGCTGGCGTGATAAATCGGGTGCTCGGCCGTGGCGGGTGCCCGGCATACCACCAACCTTGACTGGCCGTCATCCTGGCGGAGGCGGTACACCTGGCTCCGGGGCACATAGAGCACATCGTAGGGGTCCATGGCGAAGGTCTTCCCCCCCAGCTCGACGGTCACCCTGCCCTTCAGGGCGAAAAGCAGCGCCTCCTCCCCCACATGGGACAGCCCGCCGCTCGCAGCCTTCCCTTCCAATTCATAGACGCCATAGGTCAAAAACTGCAGGTTCGATGAGGCCGGGCTCGACTTCTCAGTGTAGGCAAACGACCTCGCACCGGCAGTCAAAAAATGGGCAGGTTTTACGGAATTCATGCGAGCATGTATGATTATTTTCGGTTTCGAAACAAGCCGAAAACTAGCGCCTTACCGGCTGGTCCCGTCCGCTGGCCCCCGACCACGGAACCGCGGCACCCTGGAAAGGAGCGATCCGGGCGCGAAATCCGGTCGGCTGATGGCGCCCCGGCGGGCGGCGGGCGGGCGGTTTTGCGCTTGATTATATTGTGAATGCGAAAATAAACCCCCTGCCCCATGCCGCAGCACCCCACGCCCGAGATTTTTGACAGCTGGGACAGCTTGGAGGGCATGGCGCATATTTCCCTCCCCAGCAACGCCCGGTCGGTTCGCCGCCTTGGGCACTGGACCCTGGCTTGGTTGGGCGAGCTGGCGCCCGGTTTCTTCCTCGCGGTGGGACTCGCGTACTTGGCGAACGGCGCGGCGGATTTGATTGGACGGACGCTGTTTGGCGCCCGCGTCAACCCGATCAGCGGCATCCCCATCGCCATCGCGCTGGGCATTGTGCTGTGCAACGCCGTGGGTATTCCCACCGTCTTTCAGGAAGGCCTGCACAGCTGCATGCGCCCGTTGCAGCGGCTCGCAATCATGTTGCTCGGCTGGCGCCTCAGCCTGGGGGTCGTCGGCGGGATTGGTTTGCAGGCTTTGCCGGTCGTATTCGCCACCATCGCGGCGGCCTTGGTCATTGTTCCTTGGATGGGCGCACGGGCCGGCCTCTCCCAACGCCTGGCCACCTTGATCGCCGTGGGAACCAGCATTTGCGGCGTGTCCGCGATCATGGCCACCGCGCCCGTGATTGATGCCGAGGAAGGCGAGGTCAGCTATGCCGTGGCCTGCGTCGCGATCTTCGGCATGCTGGCGATGCTGTTATACCCCTTCATCGTGCCCTGGCTGCTGGGCAATGACCTGCTCTCCATCGGCATCTTTTTCGGCACGGCCATCCATGACACGGGACAGGTGACAGGCGCAGCGCTCGCCTACCAGCAGGCCCACCATGCGCCCACTGTGCTCAATACGGCCACGGTGGTCAAAATCATGCGCAACCTGAGCATGGCCGCCGTAATTCCGATGATGGCGGCCCTGTACCAACGAGGCCGCGGCGGTCACGCCAAGAGCCGGCCTCGCCACCAGATTCTCCCGCCCTTTGTCGTCGGATTCCTCCTCCTGACGGTTGTCCGGACAATCGGTGACGCCTCCGGTCGCGCGTTCGGATTCGTCGACCACGAGTCCTGGATCCAGTTTCTAGGCTCAATGGAACACACCTCCACTTGGTTGCTTACCGTGGTCATGGCGGCGGTGGGATTGAGCACGAGCTTCGACAGTCTCAAACGGCTGGGCTGGCGTCCTTTTTTCGTTGGCCTGGCCGCGGCGGTCACAGTGGGCGCGGTCGGCTTCGGCATGATCAAGCTTCTCGTGTCCATGCGCGGGTGATCGCGGTGAAGGTGGATGACCGGCTTAGAACAGTCTGAGCCAAATAGGCCTCCCTGCTGCGCGGACCATCGTGAGAATCGCCGCTCGAATCTCGGGGGCGATCAACTAGCACGCACCCAGCACTTCTGATATTTCGCAGAGAACTTGTGTCCTGTGTTGTGCCCCAGCATCACTGACACTTTCAGAAGTCAGTGCTGTAAGTATGGCTTCAAGATAATCCGCAGTCGGTTCGATCTCAGCCCGGGCAGTCATGGCGATAACTGGGTCAGATGTGCCATGGTGAGCCATTGAATGCGCTACCCCATCGATCCCAGCGGCTTGCGCCAGCAACTGCCATTGCAGGGGAATGTCTTCCTTCGCGGGAACCGGGTCCATCAAAGCGTCTTGCATAAGGATCGACGCGGGCCACTTCGCGGACGCATGGCGGCTCCATGCTCGGTCGCGCCTTATCGACTCAAACTACCCTTTAAGTGAAAATGAACGTGCACCACGGGATCAACGGTAAGTAGCCAAAACCGTATGATGGGCAGGCCGAAGTCACGCGTATCCAAAGTCGCCGTGCCATCAATGAGCGTTGATCCGTTGCTGACGGTTACGGTTAAGGGGAATCGTAAGTCATGTTGCTGGCCATGTAATCGAAACAGGCCGGAGGCGGTTAACACCCCGTCGGGACCGCGATCCATCGATTTAAGTTCAAAATCGACTTGGGGAAACTGATTCGCCTGCAACCACGCGACCATGTTTCGGTCACGATCCTCGCGACCGGTCTTCACTGCGGCCAGCTCTGCATGAAACGCGGTCGACTCGATTCGCCCGCTTTCCGGACCGACCGTGATCGCAACTTCGAATTTCTCCAGCCGGGCAGTGAAGGAAGTGACCGTCGACTTCACCGCGATATCAATGTGCGATTCCGCGTGATCCAGGACCAATGGCGCGCTCGTGGCCTTGGCTGACAGTGGGAGCGCAAGGGTGATCGCTGCGATCAGGCAAATGCGGGAGGAGCACAGAACGGTCATCTTCAAGTTGAGCAAGGCGCAGGTTAGTCACCATCAGGCGTCTTTCGATCCATAATTATACCGAGACTTCCGCGACCGGCATAATCGCGGAACACCGGTGGGGTCCTCCTGTCGTGCAGTCCTCGATGCCCCACTCTCGGCCTGCGGAAAATTCTTCCTCGTTTGTCATCATCCCGGCCTTGAACCACGCCGCCTTGGGCGACTGACTGGCTGTTCATGGATCGGCGCATAATCATTGCGGGTGGCGGCATCGGAGGGATGGCGGCGGCCCTTGCGCTGTACCGAGCGGGACTGGGTTTCTCCCTCTACGAGAGGGCGCCGGCCTTCACTGAAGTGGGCGCGGGCATGAGCCTTTGGCCGAATGCGACCCGCGTGCTCAAAACACTTGGGGTGCTCGATCAGCTGATGGCTGTCAGCGAACCGGTCAAACGCTTCGACCTTTTGCGCCCTGATGGCCGGATGATTTCCACGATCGACATGGGAGGCTTCGCTACGCCCGCCCTTTGCCTTCACCGGGCCGATCTTCATCGCTGCCTGGGCGGTCCTTTGCCCGTGGACCGCATTGTGGGCGGTCAACGATTGGTCTCGTTCGCGCAGGATGCAGGCGGAGTCACTGCGAAATTTGCCAGCGGCCTCGAAGTGGCTGCCACCGGACTGATCGGGGCTGACGGCATCAATTCCATCGTCCGGACCCAGCTGCTGGGAACGGTGTCGCCCGCCTACCGCGGCTATTGTATTTGGCGGGGAATCGCCGCGGACAGCGAGGGGATTGTCCGCGGACACATTTGCGAAACCTGGGGCGCCGGCCAGCGATTCGGCATCTTGCCCATGGGCGGGGGGCGCATCTGCTGGTACGCCACTCGCAATGGCCCGCCCTCGCAGCCCGACGCCCCAGAGGGGCGCAAGCACGAGGTGCTTCAGCTCTTCAGGGACTGGCATCGACCCATCCCGGCGCTGATCGAAGCCACGGAACAGTCGATGATCATGAAAAATGACGCCCAGGACCGTCAACCGCTGGGACGGTGGGGCCGGGGCCGCGTCACCTTGCTCGGCGATGCGGCCCATCCCATCACCCCCAATGTCGGCCAGGGAGCGTGCATGGCGATTGAGGACGCCGCCTGTCTCGCCAAGAGCCTGCTCGCTGCTCCGGGCATCGCCGCGGGTTTTTACGCCTACGAGGCGATGCGAAAACGTCGAACCGCTTTTGTCGGACGGCAGTCCCGTCGCATTGGGGCGATCGGCCAATGGGAGAATCGCTGGATGGTCCGTGGGCGCGACTTTGTCACCCGCCTAGTTTTGTCGCACACGGCGGACGTGGGATTGAATGCCGTGTATGCCTACGAAGTCTAACCCTCCAGCATTCATGCGACCTTTTCGGTGCGGGTGGTGAGCTCACGCCAGCTGAGACCGAGCTCGACGATTAACAAGGACGCCATCGTAAACGCGATCAGGCCGAATGCGGCGAAGGTGTCGCCGAGGTGGCCCCAGTACCAAGGCCAAAGGTTGAGAACGCGGGTGGATATGAAGGTGAAGGTAACGGCGTAAGAGCGCACCATCCATTGGCGGTGTTGAACAATCTGGCGGTTGCGCGCAGTGATGAGCGCGGCCGTGGTGCAGATAATCCACGCCGTCGCCTGGATGATGGTTCCGGGTAGACCCGGACGGCCGGCGGCAAGGGCGACACCCGTTGCGGCACCAACAAAGACGGAAATGACATAGATTCGTCCGAGAACCCGATGAAGTTGAATATGGAACAGGCGCGTCCGGGAAGAGAACAGGACCGGGCCGATGAAGAGTGCGAACAGTCCAGCGAGCGTGTGCGGGATGAGCAGGTGGCGGTCGGAAATGACCTGCAGCCGGTAGGCGTGGTACATGGGGTAGTCCACAACCAGAAAGACTTCTGAGGTGATGAAGACGAAGAGCGTGGTGACCCCGAGGCTGATCCAGAGGATGGTTTTGAATTTGGCATGCGGGGCGGTGGGAACCGGCAGCGGAGACGTTGTCATGATTCGCTTTACAAGGGTGTGCGCGTGACGAGGGGTTCTGAAAGGGTGAAAGGCGCGGAGCCACCAAGTCATTCGGGTGATCTTGGTAGTTCGGCTCGGGATGAATGGGAACAAGCTCTTAAAACACCAGATATTGCAATTTGTCCCCTATTTCAGGTCTTCGGCGGTCGACCAGGCCGGGCCCATCGGCGAATTTCCATTCCAGCTTCCCGCCCGGGCCGACGGAGGCTGCAGTGATTTGGGCGCGAGCTAGGCCGATGGGGTCATCCGGCGCCTAGTCTCCATTGCCCTAGGTTCTCAGGCTCAATGGACAACGCCGCTGCCCGTCGGCCGCGTCCGTGGAGCCCCATCGCCGGCCGGGGCGGGTCGAAAAATGTAACATTCAAGGCGTTGCCGTTCGGTGCGAACGGATGAAAGTAGTGTCACTACAGTTAAATCCATCCGCCCATGACAACGAACTCCCCGCATCCCGCTGCCGCGGTCAAAAAGAAGCTCCATACGCAGATCGCTGCCGCCCAGAAACTGGCTGATTCCGCCAAGAAGGAGGCGAAGCTCGCCAAGCTCGGTTTTCGCACCGCGAAGCAGAAATACAAGGACGCCCGCCGCGCCGCCAAAAAGCTCCGCAAGTCGGTCAAGCAGCTCAAACTCGAGCTCGCCGCGCTCGCTTCGAGAAAACGCCGGCGACCCGCCCCCGCCGCCAAGCCTTCGCCCAAAACGCCCGCGCGGAAACGCGTCCGTCTGATCGTCGCGCCCGCGCCGGTGACCACTCCGCCGCCGCTCGACTACCCGGCTCCGCCGGTGATTCAACCGCCGGCCTCGGCGGATGAGACGCCCCCGGCCCCGGCCGGAACCTGATTTCGGCGGTCAATAAATCTCCGGTATCACCATGTCGGGCCGCAGCGGCTCGCGATGGTAATCCGGGTGATGCACGCGCGGTGGCAGCTCCACCGACACGTGCGGGACCTCGCTGTATTTCACCTGGGACAGCAGGTGATGGATGCAATTCAGCCGCCCGCGCTTCTTGTCGGCGGCATGCACCACCCACCACGGCGCCTCGGGAATGTGCGTGCGGTCGAACATGACCTCCTTCGCCTTGGTGTAGAGTTCCCAGCGCTTGCGCGACTCGAGGTCCATCGGGCTGAGCTTCCACTGCTTCAGCGGGTCGTTGATCCGGCAGCGGAACCGGAATTCCTGCTCCTCGTCCGGAATGGAGAACCAATACTTGATCAACTGGATACCCGAACGGACGAGCATCTTTTCGAAGTCGGGCACGGAGCGGAAAAATTCCTCGTATTCCGCATCCGTGCAGAAGCCCATCACGCGCTCGACGCCCGCGCGGTTATACCAGCTGCGATCGAAGAGCACCATTTCGCCCGCCGCGGGCAGGTGCGCGATGTAACGCTGGAAATACCACTGGGTTTTCTCGCGGCTGGAGGGCGCCGGCAGCGCCGCCACCCGTGCCACACGGGGGTTCAGCCGCTGCGTGATGCGCTTGATCGCCCCGCCCTTGCCGGCGGCGTCGCGGCCCTCGAACACGATCACCAGGCGGTGCCCGCTCGCCACGATCCAGTCGTGCATTTTCACCAGCTCGCCCTGCAGGCGGAATAGTTCGCGGAAATACCGGTTGCGCGCCGCACTCGTGGTGTCCTGTTCCACCGGCCGCGCCGGCTGGTTCGGGCTCACGTGCTCCCAGTCCTCGCGCTCCATTTCCAGCTCCTCATCGTAGTCGTCGATGAGCTCGCGATGGACACGTTTCATGAGCTGGTTGTCGTGACTGGGAGATTCTTTGGCCATGGGATCGGGATGGAGACGGGAACGAGGGAAGTCGAGAATCCGTCGGCGTAAAGCCGCCAAGGTGTCGCCCCCGGGGTGGCCGGGCGGATTTAACCTGACCGTAACCTTAGGCCGCAAAATTCCGGCGGCGTTCCATCTCCGTCTCGACATGACACGACTCCCCGGCAGCTTGGCCCTTGCATGGCGAAAGCACCGCAACGCCTGACCAAGCGGACCTACCAGGCCCGCGCGCGGGTCCTCCGCGAGCAACTGGTCCAACTGCAGCAGGAGCTCCGGCACGTGCCGTTCAAGGTCCTGCTGATCCTGGCCGGCCCGGAAGGCGCGGGTCGCGGCAACCTGCTCAATACCCTCGCCGAGTGGCTCGATCCGCGCGGCGTGGAGACGTTTTCCTACCACGCTCCCACCGACAACGAGCGGGCCCACCCGCATCAGTGGCGTTTCTGGCGCAGCCTGCCCGCGATGGGCCGAATCGGTCTCTACGCAGGGTCGTGGTATACCGAAACCCTCCGCGAAGAGGCACGCAGCCAGCGCGCACTCAGCCACGTGGCGGAGGAAGCCGGGCGCATCCGGGAATTCGAGCACCTGCTCGCCGACGGCGGCACGCTCATCGTCAAGGTCTGGCTCGACCTTTCGCAGGAAGCCCAGGGCCGCCGCCTGCGCACGCTCCGCGCCGAGCCCGCCACGGCGTGGCGCGTGACGAAGGAAGACTGGCACCACCATCGCATCTACGACCGCCTCGCCCGGACCGCCGAGCTCATCCGTCGCCAGACCGACCGGCCGGGTGCGCGGTGGACCCTCATCGATGCCGAGGACGAGCGCACCCGCGACCTGGCGGTGGGCCGCCTCCTGCTCACGCAGTTCCAAGCCCAAAAAAAACGCATCGCGCGGCTCGGCCGCGCCACCCGGCCGCGCGTGCAGCGCAGCCTGCGCCCGTCCGGGCTCAAACGGCTCCATGCGCTGCCGCTGGACCAGGATCTTTCCGAAAAGGACTACGACGCACTCCGCGAAAAATGGCTGGGCCGGCTGAACCGCGCCGTGCGCGCCGCCCTCGCGGCCGAGCGTTCGATCGTGTTCGCCTTCGAGGGCTGGGACGCCGCCGGCAAGGGCGGCGCCATCCGCCGGCTGACCAGCGCGATCGACCCGCGCGACTACACCGTGATCCCGGTGGCGAAGCCCACCGCCGAGGAAAAGCACGCGCATTACCTCTGGCGCTTCTGGCGCGACCTCCCGCGCAACGGGCGCATGACGATCTTCGACCGCTCGTGGTATGGCCGCGTGCTGGTCGAGCGCATTGAGGGTTTCTGCCGTGAGGACGAGTGGAAGAGCGCGTTTAGCGAGATTAACGGCTTCGAGCGCGAACTGACGGATCACGGCACCATCGTCCTCAAATACTGGCTTCACATCTCCCACGCCGAGCAGCTGCGCCGGTTCCGCGAGCGCGAGGCCGCGCCCCACAAGTCGCACAAGATGAATGCCGAGGACTGGCGCAACCGTCGCCAGCGGGGCGCCTACGAAATCGCCGTCGGCGACATGCTCGCCCTCACCGACCGCAAGAACGCCCCGTGGAATCTGGTGGCTGCGGACAACAAGCGCTTCGCCCGACTCGAGGTCCTGCGCACGGCCAGCCGCGCAATCGAGGCCGCGCTGGAAGGCTGAGCCCAGCTGGAGCAGCTCAGAAGATTCTCCGCTCAACCTTGGGGTTCGCGGCGATCGTCCGCCAATGGCACCGCGTTCCCGAACGGCACTTCCCCGCCGAGCGTGAGCGCGGGCGCAACATCGGCTTGTGTCCGCTGGCCTCCTTCGCCACTGGGTGAGAACGCGCGCGTGCCTTGGACCGACGCGAATATTCCCGCTGTTCTCCCCGCCGCCCGTCCCCGCTTTCATGCCGACCCGCCCCACCGCCAAGCCCCGCGCCACCCGTGTCCCGGCGCCCACCGTCGCCTCGTTCGGCTCCCGCTGGTTCGAGCACGCCTGGCGGCGCTCGACCATCGACATGCACATTCCGGACTGGGACCCGGAGTTCATGTCCACGTTCGACCCCGAGGCCTGCGCCGATGCGTTCGCCCGCTCGCGCGCGCAATCCGTGCTGGCCTACGGCATGTCGCACACCGGCCTGTTCAATTACGCCACGGCTGTCGGGGTGCAGCATCGCAATCTCGGCGGACGCGACCTGCTCCGCGAACTGATCGACGCGTGTCATCGCCGCGGCATCGCGTTCGAGTTGTATATGAGCCTGATCTTTGACCGCTGGGCCTACGACAATCATCCCGAATGGCGCGGTCAGGATTCGAAAGGCTGCACCGGTTTCGAGTTCGGCCCGCAGACGCGCTACGGCCTGCTCTGCCCGAATTCACCCTATCGCGAGTATGTCCGCGCCTGGACCCGCGAGGTGTGCGAACGCTATCAATTCGAGGGCATTTTCTTCGACATGACCTATTGGCCCGGGGTCTGTTACTGCCCGCACTGCGAGAAGCGCTGGGCGGACGAGGTCGGCGGTGGCCCGCTGCCACGCACAGTGAACTGGCTGGACGAACGCTGGGTGCAGTTCCAGCACAAGCGCGAGCAATGGCTCGGCGAATTCGCCGCCATCGCCACGGGCACGGTCAAGCAGGTCAACCCCGCCATTTCCGTCGACCACCAATCCTCGACACTGCCATCGCATTGGGTGCGCGGCGCCTCGCACTCGCTGGTCGCCCAGAATGACTTCCTGCAGGGCGACTTCTACGGCACTCCGCTGCAGGGCTCGTTCGTGCGCAAGCTCCTCAGCGAACTCTCGCCGGGCAAGCCATTCACCTACGCCACAAGCTACTCGACCACGCTTTTCGACCACACGGGCCGCAAACCCGAGTCGCTGATCGAGGCCAAGGCCAGCGCCGCCATCACGGACCACAGCGCGTTCCTCTTCATCGACGCCCTCGATCCCGTCGGCACCATCAACTTTCCCGCCCACGACACGATGGGCCGCATCTACGACCGCCTCGCGCCGTATTACGCCGAGCTGGGCGGCACGCGCGTCGCGGACATCGCCATCTACTACTCGCTCGATTCGAAATTCGACCTGCGCGACAACGGCCGATCGATCGATGACGTCGGCGAGAAAGACACTCACACCGCGTCCGCGATGAACGCCGCCGGCCGGCTGCTCACGGCCCACCTGCCGTTCACCGTCATCACCGCCGCGCAGCTCGGCGACCTCGCGAAGTTCAAGGTCATCATCGCGCCGCAAATTCACCACCTTTCGCGCCGCGAGGCTGCGGCTTTCCGCGCCTACGTTCGCGGCGGCGGCGCGCTCTACGCCAGCGGCGGCACCTCGCTGGTGACGCCCGACGGAAAAATGCAGAAGGATTTTCTCTTGGCCGATGTGCTCGGCGTTTCGCTCGTCAAAGCCGACTGGTCGGACCGCGATCATTACATTGCCCCCACTGCGGCGGGCGCCGCGGAGTTTGCGGGTTGGTCCGCCCAGCGGCCGCCCTACTCCCGCGGTCCCGGCTTCACTGTGCGCGCACGGCGCGGCGCCGAGGTCCTCGCCACCACCACGCTGACCTGGCCCAAGCCCGAGCCTTCCCTCTTCTCCTCGATCCACAGCAACCCGCCGTGGCTCGCGACCCAGCAGCCGGAGGTGGTTTTCCACCGCTTCGGCAAGGGTCGCACCCTCTATTGCGCCACCATGCTCGAGGATATGGAAAACGTGCGCGATGTCTTTATCCGGCTGCTGCGGCGCCTTTCACCCGCGTTCAGCGTCGAGGCCGATGCGCCCGCGGCGGTGGAACTCACGCTCTTCGAGCAACCCGACCGCCAGCGACACGTCCTCGGCCTCGTCAGCATTCAGCCCGACCAGCCGAATCTGCCCGTCGATGGCATCGAGGTCCGGCTGCGGCTGCGCCGCCCGATCCGCAGCATCCGGCTCCTGCCCGGCAACGGGAAAATCCCGCACCGCACGCGGGCCGGCGAGGTCACGTTCACCGCGCCGCGCCTGCACACGCTGGCACTGTTAGCGATCAACCACCGCTGAGCCGCCGGCCAGGATTTCCTCAGCCGCAGCTGCTGCTGTTGGGTTTGTCCGCCGGGACGCCCTTTCGCGTCCTGACCATTTCCTTCCGCAGGTCGGCGCGAAAATCCGGATGCGCGATGGAGATCAGGGCTTCGCCGCGTTCCCGGAGCGTCAGCCCGTGGAGATCGACCGCGCCGTATTCGGTCACGACCCAATGGACGTGGCCGCGCGTGGTGACCACGCCTGCACCCGCCGCGAGCTGCGGCACCAAGCGCGACAGCTTGCCGCTCTTTGCCGTCGAGGGCAGCGCAATGATCGGCTTGCCGCCGGGTGATAGCGCGGCGCCGCGGATGAAATCCATCTGGCCGCCGATGCCCGAGAAAATCCGGTGACCCATCGAGTCGGCGCAGACCTGGCCGGTCAGGTCGATTTCGATCGCGGAATTGATCGCGACCACCTTCGGGTTCTGCCGGATGACGGACGTGTCGTTGGTCCAGTCGCAGGGATAAAACGCGACCAGCGGATTCTCGTGCACGAAGTCGAAGAGCTTCTTCGTGCCGTTGATGAAGCTCGTGATGATGCGGCCCGCGCCCACCTGCTTGAGCCGGTTGGTGACCGCGCCGCTCTGCACCAGGTCGACCACGCGGTCGGAAAACATTTCCGTGTGGATCCCGAGGTCCTTCTTGTCGTGCAACCGCGCCAGGACCGCGTCCGGGATGCCGCCGATGCCCATCTGCAGCGTCGAACCGTCCTCAACGAGGGCCGCCACCAGCTCACCGATCCGCGCCTCCACCGGCGTTTCGGGTGAGAGATGATGCTCCACCAGCGGACGGTCGGTGGCCACCACCGCATGGATGCGGTCGAACGGCAGCACGTTGTTGCCCTGGGTGCGGGGCATCTGCTCGTTGACCTCGGCGATCACCACCCGCGCCATCTCCGACGCAGCCTTGGCCGCGTCGCACGAGGTGCCCAGCGAGCACATGCCGTGGCGATCGGGCGGCGAGACCTGGAGAATGGCGACATCCAGCTTCACCCGGCCGCTGAGGAACAGGCCGGGGATGTCGGACAGGAAAATCGGCACGTAATCGGCGCGGTCCTCCGCGATGGCGCGGCGCAGCGGCTGGCCCGTGAAGAGCGAGACGGAACGGAATTGCTTCTCGCACTCCGGCTCGGCGAAGGGCGCGGGACCCGCCGTGTGCAGGTGATACAGCCGCACATTTTCGACGTCGCGACGCGCCGCCAGGGCCGCGAGCAGCGGGGCGGGGGTCGCACAGGCGCCGTGAATGAAGACATTGGTGCCGCTGCGCACGAGCGCCACGGCGTCCGCGGCAGTGCCGGCGCGGGCTTTCCAATTAGGGAGTACGTTCGCGTCCATGACGCCATGATGCTCGATCCTCACTCCCCGAGCAAAGCCCCGAATTTGCGCGTCTCCTGCGAATTAATCCGCATCCCTTGCAGGCCTAAAAATCGCGCAGGAATCCACCGGCGGTCCAGCCGCCGTCCACGCTCAGGACCTGGCCCGTGACATAGCTGTTTTCCGCTGCGGCAAAAAAGAGAATCGCCTGCGCCACCTCCTCCACCCGCCCGGGGCGGCCGGCGGGCACGTGGCTCAGCATCCGCCGGGCTTTTTCCTGCAGCGCGGGCTCCTGCCCGTAGAAAAGTTTCTCCGTCGCCGCCGTCAGCGTCGAGCCAGGCGCGACGCAGTTGACCGTGATGTGGTGCGGCGCCAGCTCGAGCGCCATGGTCTGCGTGAGGTTGATGACGCCCGCCTTCGCCGCGGTGTAGGCGCATTGCAGCCGCGCCGGCACGATCCCGAGCACCGACGCGATGTTCACGATCCTGCCCGCCTTCTGCGTAATCATAAGGCCCGCCACCGCGCGGCTGACCAGAAACACGCCGCGCAGGTCCACCGCCATGATCCGGTCCCACTCTTCGATGGGAAACTGATCAATGGTCACGCGGTGGTTCGTGGTGTTGATGCCGGCGTTGTTCACGAGGAGGTCGATCCGCCCGCACTGGGCCTCAACCTGGCGAATGCCCGCCTCGACCTCCGTGGCCGACGAAACATCCATCCGCAGTCCCATCGCGTTTTTCATTCCGCCCGCCGCGGCCTTGGCGCCATCCTCGTCCAGGTCGGCAATGACGACCCGGGCGCCGTTCTCCGCGAGCAACTGTGCCGTCGCGAGCCCAATGCCGTGCGCGGCACCCGTCACGAGCGCCACTTGGTTGGAGAGGTCCGCTGTCATGGGGCGCCACCATCCGGCGAGAACCGCCGAAATTCGCGAGAAAAAAGGATCCGCGTGATTCACACCCCCTACCACCTGCCCCCCAGCGGCCCCACGCTTCGGCCCCGAAAGGCGTTTTCACTTAATGAGTGAAATCCCTGCCGCGGGACTTTCCCGGAAGGCCAGTGAACCGTGCCCAAAAGGCCCCAGGTTACATTTCACGCAATAAGTGACATTCGCCATTCGGGACCAGGCAGTGAACCGGTGGCGCGATCCCGTTAATCGCCCGATCCTCGAAAAAGAACGTCGCCGAGCGGGCCGGGATGCCAATGCTCGCGGCCGCCGTGGCGACCCCCCTCCGCAAACCGCTGCCTGCCCGCGCGCCCGCCTCAGTGGCGTTGCCCCGACGCGTTGAATTGCTCCGGCTGTACGAGCAGATGGTGCTGCTGCGCCAGTTCGAGCTCGCGGCCCAGGCCCGCTACAAGGCCGGCGAGATGCCGGGCTTCATCCATCTCTACATCGGCGAAGAGGCGGTGGCCGTCGGCGTGTGCGCGCACTTGGACGACTCCGACTGGATCACCAGCACACACCGCGGCCACGGCCACGCCCTGGCGAAGGGCCTGCCCCCGGCTGCCTTGATGGCCGAACTCTACGCCAAGGCCACCGGGTGCTGCGGCGGGCGCGGCGGCAGCATGCATCTCTACGACCCGAAGCACGGCGTCTTCGGGACCAACGGCATCGTCGGCGGCGGCATTCCCCACGCCGTCGGCGCGGCGCTCAGCGCGCGCACGCGCGGCACCAAGGGCGTCGCCGCGGCGTTCTTCGGCGACGGCGCCGTCAACCACGGCGCGTTCCACGAGAGCCTGAACTTTGCCGGCGCCCAACGGGCCGGCGTGCTCTTCGTCTGCGAAAACAATCTCTACGCCACCGCGACGCCCCTCGCGTCCGTCACGCGCAATCCCGAGGTGGCAACGCGTGCCGCGGCGTATGGCGTGCCCGGCGTGGCCGTGGACGGCAACGACGTGCTCGCCGTGTGGGTGGCCGCCCGCGATGCCGTCGGCCGCGCCCGCGCCGGCGAGGGCCCGACATTGATCGAGGCGAAGACTTACCGCGTGGTCGGCCATCACGAGGGCGACCCGCTCACCGGCGTCTATCGCACACAGGCGGAACTCGACGCGTGGAAGCTCCGCGATCCAATCCAGTCCTTTCGACGCCGACTCACCGGCGAACTCAAAGCCGCGACTTCCGCCGAGCTCGACGCGATTGATGCGCGCGTGCTGGCCACCGTGAACGGAGCTGTCGAGTTCGCGCGCCAGTCGCCCGAGCC
>TBL_comb47_HYPODRAFT_10002157_pt1 | contig 24563 bp, 25 predicted proteins | sample TroBogypolimnion_40_FD_10682 | JGI IMG/M metagenome (IMG submission 10682)
GGCGCTACTTGCGGGCAAGAAAGACTTGCTTCCTTCGATAGTGGTGTTGTTGCTACCGGCAAGGTCGGCTGAACCGCCCCAGAACTCGGGTAGGACAGATGCAATAGCCGAGATGATCTTTCCCGAGGCTGCGCGTGTTGCGACATCTTTACCGGCCGGAAAGGTCGGGATCGCTGATTCCCAACCCGCGGGAAGAGATTTGCTGCGCAGGCGATCCAGCAATAGAGCACGATCTGGGTGGGAACTCTTCCACGATTCAAATTCGGTATTCCATGCGGCGTGAGCTTTCTGACCGCGCTCCTTCACCTGGCGTGTGTGTGCAAGTAGATCGTCAGGAACAATAAAACTTTGCGCTGGGTCAAGACCTAGTAAGACCTTTGTAGCAGCGATCTCATCAGGACCGAGTGCAGAACCATGTGACTCTGCGCTTCCGCGCGCATGTGGAGCGGGCCAAGCGATCACGCTATGGAGGCGGATCAAGGTGGGACGATCGCCCTCGGATTCAGCAGTAATCATTGCCTTTTCTAGAGAGTCGCGATCAATATTTCCATCGGCGAGGGCAGTTACTTCAATGACGTTCCATCCATAGGAGCGATAGCGCGCAGCTACGTCTTCAGTAAATGCGACGTGGGTATCTCCCTCAATAGAGATGCGATTGTCATCGTAAATCATCTTCAGATTACCGAGCGCTTGTGTACCTGCCAACGAAGAGGCTTCGCCACTGACGCCCTCTTCTAAATCTCCATCAGAGCAGATCACCCAAATATTGTGATCGAAGAGCGATGTCGCACCCTCGGGATCGAGAAGACCTTTTTCATAGCGCGCCGCCATTGCCATTCCAACTGCATTTGAAACACCAGCGCCCAGCGGACCCGTTGTAGTTTCAACGCCGTTGGTGTGGCCATACTCTGGATGACCGGGAGTTAAAGAGTTATGGGTACGAAAGGATTTGAGATCATCGAGCGAGAGACCGTAGCCCGATAGAAACAGCTGAATGTAGAGAGTAAGCGATGAGTGGCCACAAGAGAGCACGAAACGATCTCGACCGAGCCATGATGAATCAGATGGATCGTGCTTTAGAAAGCGTTGGAAAAGGGTGTACGCAACAGGGGCGAGAGACATTGCGGTGCCTGGGTGGCCATTGCCCACTTTCTGCACGCTATCCATAGCGAGAGCTCGCGCGATTGTTACTGCGCTATCGTCGGACTGACTCCATACGTTGCGATCCATATCGACCTATCTCCCTGTTTTATTACTTTGAACGGCTGAAGGCGTTTGCTTTAAATCCAACATTCCAAATCGTTAGCCACATTAACCCCGCTCCTAAAAGATGCGCGGCGACAAGGGCTTCGGGAAGATGAGTGAAGTATTGAATATATCCGATGGCACCTTGGCCGAGACACACTGCCAAGAAGAGGAGAACTTTCTTTCCGATAAAGGATTGGGTTTCTGCAGGTTCGGAAACCTTGATCACTAAATAGAGGGCGATGGTGAGGCAGATCAGCGCTATTACGGAATCAGCATGCATCCATGAGATCTGACGCGGATCGATGTGATATCGCTTTGCTTGAATATCTCCTGCGTGCGGACCGCTCCCGGTCACCAGGGTGCCTAGAGCTATAACGACGACACTGAGCAGCGTGAGGATCTGAATCAACAATTTTGTTGTCGGCAAAACTGTGGTCCGTGCCTTAGCGAAGATCCGCTCCCTGAGGGAGAGGGTCGACGGGATGAGCGCGATCGAGAGCAGAAAGTGAGCCGATACAGAGAATGGGTTCAATTTAGTGAGCACGGTTATTCCACCGAGCACGATTTGAGCCACGATGCCGGCCAATTGGGTGAGGGCAAGTAGACGGATCATCTTCCAATCACTACGACCACGACCCCAGCGGATCGCTCCGATAACAGCGGCGATGATTGCGACGACAAGGAGAAAGGTAAGAAGGCGATTGCCGAACTCGATCCACGAGTGGAGAGTTCCCTGTGCCTGGTGTGGGACTGGTGCGATTGAACCGGAGACGCACTCTGGCCAGGTGGGGCATCCCAGACCGGATCCAGTAAGTCGAACCGCTCCACCTGTGACCAGGAGTCCCACCTGAAGAACCACGAGGGCGGAATAGATCAGGCTGGCTAAATTCACGCTCGTAGCCTATTGCCCTCAGGGGCGATTGACGCTTGGCCAGGGCGCTGGGCGAGCCACGGCCCTTCGAGTGGCGTAAATGAGGGAATTACGCAACACTATTGTTGTGAAAAAGAGCGAGGACAAGACCAGGGATCTGGTTGCGCGCTCTATCCTGGAAAATGGACCCCAAAGTGCAGCTGATTTAGCGGCGAGGCTCCAACTCACTCCTGCCGGCATCCGGCGCCACCTTGATCTTCTGGTCGCAACTGGGTTGTTAGAAGCACGCGATCCGCACCGTGTCACGACATCTTTACGCGGCAGAGGAAGGCCAACAAAGGTCTTTGTAATAACCGATCTTGGCCGCGAAAAGTTTGAGCATTCATATGATGATCTGGCTTTATCGGCACTTCGCTTTATGGCTACCTTTAAAGAACACGATGCAGTCAATGAATTTGCTGCGAGCCGTGCCGCCGATATCGAACGTCGCGTTGGTAAGGCAATTAGTGGTGCCAACTCCAGCGAGAAGAAAGCAGCTGCGCTCGCGCAATTTCTTACCTCAGAAGGCTATGCAGCAGAGAGCAAAGAGACAGCTCCGGGAATTCAACTCTGCCAACATCATTGTCCAATCGCTCATGTCGCCTCGGAATTCCCACAACTCTGCGAAGCCGAAACCGAAGCCATTTCGCGAGTACTAGGAACACATGTTCAGCGCCTCGCCACGATCGCTCACGGCGACGGAATCTGCACAACTTTTATTCCAACAAACACAATTACCCAACCCGGCGCGACACAGTCTAAAAAGGGAGCACTCGCATGACTGATACAACCCTCCACCCAGAACTCGATGGAATCGGTACGTATGAATACGGCTGGTCTGATTCAGATGTAGCTGGTGCCAATTCCAGACGTGGTCTCAATGAGGATGTTGTGCGCGACATTTCAGCGAAGAAGTCAGAGCCACAGTGGATGCTGGACCTGCGCCTCAAGGGACTCGCTCTCTTTGAAAAGAAGCCAATGCCTTCATGGGGTTCTGACCTCTCAGGTATCTTCTTCGACACTATTAAATACTTTGTGCGTTCAACCGAAAAGCAAGCCACAAGTTGGGAAGATCTTCCAGAAGATATTCGCAATACCTATGACCGTTTGGGAATTCCTGACGCTGAGCGCAATCGTTTAGTTTCGGGCGTTGCAGCGCAATATGAATCTGAAGTGGTTTATCACTCCATCCGCGAAGATTTAGAGAAGCTGGGCGTGATCTTTGTTGATACCGATACAGCGCTGCGCGAACATGAAGAGCTCTTCCGTGAGTATTTTGGCACCGTTATTCCAGTCGGCGACAATAAGTTTGCAGCTCTCAACACTTCGGTCTGGTCTGGCGGTTCATTCATTTATGTTCCTAAGGGCGTCCACGTTGACATTCCACTTCAGGCCTACTTCCGTATCAATACCGAAAATATGGGTCAGTTCGAACGTACGCTGATCATCGCCGACGAAGGTTCATATATTCATTATGTCGAAGGTTGTACCGCACCTATTTATTCATCCGATTCTCTCCACTCGGCAGTTGTTGAGATCATCGTGAAAAAAGGCGCCCGCGTTCGTTACACAACTATTCAAAACTGGTCGAACAATGTCTATAACCTCGTCACCAAGCGCGCCACCTGTGCCGAAGGTGCGACGATGGAGTGGATTGATGGAAATATTGGGTCAAAAGTGACTATGAAATACCCTGCTGTATTTTTGATGGGCGAACATGCTAAGGGTGAAACTCTCTCCATTGCTTTCGCAGGCGAAGGACAGCACCAGGATGCTGGTTCAAAAATGGTTCACGCAGCTCCTTACACTTCTTCAACAATCATCTCGAAATCTGTTGCACGCGGGGGAGGGCGAACCTCATACCGCGGACTCGTTCAAATCTTGCCTGGTGCACATCACTCTAAGTCGACCGTTAAGTGTGATGCGCTATTAATCGACACTATCTCCCGCTCGGATACATACCCTTATGTAGATATCCGTGAAGATGACGTTTCGATGGGGCATGAAGCCACCGTCTCAAAGATCAGCGACGATCAACTTTTCTATCTTATGTCACGAGGACTGTCGGAAGATGAAGCGATGGCGATGATCGTGCGCGGCTTCATTGAGCCGATCGCTCGTGAATTGCCGATGGAATATGCCCTTGAGCTTAATCGCCTTATCGAACTTCAAATGGAAGGCGCTGTTGGCTAATGTCACTTGCAACAAGTACAAATTATACGGTTCCAACGGGTCGCGAAGAGCCTTGGCGCTTTACACCCTTGAACCGCTTAGCAGGACTCCACGAGACTTCTGTTGAACTGCATGATCGAATCTCGCTAGAACCTGCAGATATTCCTGCAGGAGTGGTGATTACAGTGGAAGATGCCGTGGCGCTTCCGCCGCTCTCTGAGAACGATGATCACATTATCCGTCGAGTCCGCGATGGCGTATCAAAGGTGCTTCTTGTCACAATTGAGAAGGATGCAGAGATCGCTCTCCCTATCTTTCTCATTCGCAAAATGTTGGATATGACTCCTGAGATATCTCGAGTGCAGGTGAACGCCGGTACAAATAGTCACGCCACTCTCGTGATAGAAAATAGCGGTGAAGGCGTATTGGCAGAGGAGATTGAGTTCAATCTCGCTCCCGGAGCAAATCTCCGTTTTGTGACTCTGCAGGAGTGGTCCGCACGCGCAGTTCATGTTGCTAGGCATCACGCCATTATCGGTAAAGATGCCACATTCACCTCCTACGTTGTAAGTATTGGTGGCTCCGTCGTTCGCATCTCTCCGACTGTTGAATACACCGGGCCTGGATCAAATGCCGAGCTCTTCGGCCTTTACTTTGCAACAGATGGTCAACATCTCGAGCATCGCGTACACGTTGAACATGGCGTGCCAGGAGCGAGATCCCGCGTTAACTACAAGGGCGCCCTCAACGGAAATTCTGCACATACGGTCTGGATCGGCGATGTCTTCATCAAGGCAGCGGCGCAAGGGACTGACACATACGAGCTCAACCGCAATCTCTTGCTTTCACATGGCGCGCGCGCTGACTCTGTTCCAAATCTAGAGATTGAGACTGGCGACATTGTCGGAGCGGGCCATGCCAGCACCACAGGGCGTTTTGATGATGAGCAACTCTTCTATTTGATGTCCCGCGGAATCCCCTCCGAACAGGCAAGACGCCTAGTTATTCGCGGGTTCTTCTCAGATATCGTTTCGAAGCTGAAGCTAGAAGCGATTGAAGAGCGGATTATGAACCGCATTGATAGCGAGCTATCGGTGGTCAAGATATGACGCAAATTAATTTCGATTCACTCACAGCGGGAAAACCGATTCAAGTGGATGTAGATGGAAAGCAAGTATGCGTTGCACGCGTTGGCGATGAAGTCTTTGCAGTCTCAAATATCTGCACACATTCCCATGCAGAGTTATCTGATGGGGATGTAAAGGGTTTTGTTATCGAGTGCTGGTTGCACGGAGCTGACTTTGATCTTAGAACTGGCGCTGCGGTAACTCTGCCAGCAACAGAAGCGCTAGAAACCTTTCAGGTAGATCGCTCAGGAAATGTATTAACTATTAGCCCCAAGACGAAGGAGATGTAAATGAGCACATTAGAGATTAAGGGACTGCACGTCTCGGTTATCACAGAAGAGGGTGCGAAAGAGATTCTTCGTGGGGTGGACCTCACCATCAACTCTGGTGAAACTCACGCAATCATGGGGCCCAATGGTTCCGGAAAATCTACGCTTGCCTATTCGATCGCGGGACATCCGAAGTACACCATCACATCAGGATCTGTGACCCTTGACGGAGTCGATGTTCTTGAAATGACAGTCGATGAGCGGGCCAAGGCCGGTCTCTTCCTCGCTATGCAGTATCCCGTTGAAGTTCCCGGAGTATCTGTCTCCAATTTTTTGCGTACCGCTGTAACTGCTATTCGCGGAGAAGCTCCTAAGGTACGAACCTGGGTAGGCGAAGTGAAAGAGGCGATGTCTGCTCTCTCCATGGATCCAGCTTTCTCCGAGCGCAACGTTAATGAGGGCTTCTCTGGCGGCGAGAAGAAGCGTCATGAAATCCTGCAGATGGAACTTTTGAAGCCAAAGATTGCTATCTTGGACGAGACCGACTCTGGACTAGATGTTGATGCGTTGCGTATCGTTTCGGAAGGCGTTAATCGCGTCAAAGAGAATCAAGATCTCGGCATCATGCTCATAACCCATTACACCCGCATCTTGCGATACATCAAGCCAGATTTCGTTCACGTATTCGCCGGTGGACGCATCGTCGAAGAGGGCGGGCCAGAATTGGCAACCAAGTTAGAAGAGAACGGTTATGCGGAGTACGCCACCGCCTAATTATGAAGTCAACTCTCGATGTAGCCGCGATCAAAAGTGATTTCCCGATCTTCGATGTGCCGATGCGCGGGGGGAAGCGGCTGGTCTTTTTAGATAGTGGCGCTACGAGTCAAAAGCCGATCCAAGTCATGGATGCTGAACGCAATTTCTACAGCACCCAGAATGCGGCCGTGCATCGCGGCAGCTATTACTTGGCCGAGATAGCGAGCGAGGCCTATGAAGGCGCGCGCGAAAGCGTCGCAAAATTCTTACAGGTTAAGAGTGAAGAGATCATCTTCACCAAGAGCGCAACCGAAAGTCTTAATTTGCTTGCTGTCTCTTTTGAGCGCAGTAGCGGTCGACTGGGAATCAAAGCGGGCGATGAGATTGTGGTGTCAGAACTAGAACACCATGCGAATCTCTTGCCTTGGCAACAACTCGCAAAACGCACCGGAGCTGTCCTCAAATGGTTTGAAATGAACGCTGATGGTTCACTGGACCTTTCGCGCATTGATGAGGTCATCACTTCAAAGTGCAAAGTCGTCGCCATAACCCACCAATCGAATGTGCTGGGATCCGCGCCTGACATCGCGCCAATAATTGCTGCCGCACATGCAGTGGGCGCCATTTTTGTGCTCGATGGTTGTCAATCAGTTCCGCACCAACCCGTCGACATCAAAGGGCTGGATATCGATTTTCTGACTTTCTCGGGCCACAAGGCCTTAGGCCCAACTGGTATCGGTGTGCTCTGGGGTCGCTCTGAATTATTAGAACAGATGGAACCCTTTCTCTATGGTGGCTCGATGATCGAGACCGTGACGATGACCAACGCAACCTGGGCTCCTTCACCAAAGCGATTTGAAGCTGGCGTTCCCAATATGGCACAGGCCGTGGGACTAGCAGCAGCTCTCGACTATTTATCAGCGGTGGGGCTTTCGAATATTCATTCCTGGGAGATGCAACTCACCGAATATGCACTTAAAGGCTTGCAGGAGATTGATGGAGTTTCGGTCGTTGGACCGCAAGGACTAGCAAACCGCGGGGGAGTCATATCCTTTGTGATTGATAAGTTACACCCTCACGATGTTGGCCAGGTAATGGACCAATATGGTGTTGCCGTACGGACCGGCCATCACTGCGCTTGGCCTCTGATTCGCAAGTTGGGCCTTACTGGCACGACCCGTGCATCTTTCTACCTCTATAACGATTTAGCAGATGTCGATGTACTTCTCGAATCTGTTCTCGGCGCTCGAGATTATTTTAGGAAGCGCTAATGGAGCTCGACTCGCTCTACCAAGAGGTGATTCTGGATCACTACAAGAAGCCTCATCACAAGGGTTTGCCAACGGGCGAGATCCAAGTCCACCATGTGAATCCCAATTGTGGAGATGAAATTACGCTGAGCCTGGCCATACGAGATGGGAAGGTAGAAGATCTTGTTTGGGATGGAGTTGGCTGTTCAATTTCACAGGCGAGCGCTTCGATTATGAGCGAACTGGTAAGTGGCAAATCTGTCGCGGATGCGCAGATTGCGCTCCAAGAATTTACCGAAATGATGCAGAGCAAGGGCAAATATCAGGGCAAGGAAGAGATACTTGAAGATGCGGTTGCGCTTGCTGGTGTCTCGAAATTTCCAGCACGAGTAAAGTGCGCTCTGTTGGGGTGGATGGCGTTTAAAGATGCGGCAATTCAGAATGGAGCAGAACTATGAGTCAACAGGAAGCAACTCTCGATGAAGTTACCGAGGCGCTTAAAGATGTTATCGATCCCGAGCTAGGGATCAACGTGGTCGACTTAGGATTGGTCTACGACATGAGCATCGAAGAGGGAAATGTGGCAGTGCTGCAAATGACCCTCACTTCAGCGGCCTGCCCACTCCAGGATGTGATTGAAGATCAGGCTCGCCAAGTGCTAGCGGATATTACTTCTGATGTCATAATTAACTGGGTATGGATGCCACCTTGGGGTCCAAATAAGATTACCGATGATGGCCGCGAGCAACTGCGTGCTATCGGTTTCACCGTCTAACTTTTATTAGGGATATTTGATGTCAATGGGTGGCGGAGGTGGTGGAGGCGCGCACTCTGCGATGCGCTCGATGACGCGCGACCCAGCGGTTAAAGATATTAAATTGAAGCCCGGCACTGTGCTGCGAATATGGGAATTTGCGAAACCTTTTAAGCTTTATCTTCTCTTTTTTCTGCTTACGGTAATAGCCGATTCTTTTCTAACGGTAGCGACCCCACTCTTGCTTAAGAATTTAATTGATAAAGGCGTTATACCCAAAAATGGGAGAGTGGTTACCGATCTTGCTCTGATCGTCGGCGTTATTGCGGTTGTAGATACGGGCGTCAACTTGATCTCGCGTTGGTTCTCTTCGCGTATTGGCGAAGGTCTGATCTATGAGATGCGCACGCAGGTTTTCACACATATACAAAAACAGTCCATAGCCTTTTTTACCCGTACGCAGACGGGTGCGCTGATCTCGCGAATTAACTCCGATGTCATGGGCGCTCAAAATGCTTTTACCACCACACTCTCGGGAATTTTGAGCAATATTTTGACGCTCACTCTCGTCGCTGCCGCGATGATCACCCTCTCCTGGCAGATTACGGTCGCCTCTTTATTGCTGCTTCCCCTCTTTCTGATCCCTACCAAGTGGGTCGGAAAGAAGATCCAGCGATTGACCCTCGCCTCCTTCAATTTGAATGCGGAGATGGCTTCGACCATGACCGAGCGATTTAACGTCTCGGGGGCGCTCTTGGTCACTCTCTACGGTGAGCCAAAGAAAGAGCACGAGACATTTCGCCTCAAAGCACGGCGCGTGGCTGATATCGGAATTCAAACTGCCATGCTCAATCGCATCTTCTTCATGACCATAACGACAATTGCTGCGATTGCTACGGCACTCGCCTACGGCATAGGTGGACACCTCGCGATTTCCGGTGCAATAACTGTCGGCTCAATGCTTGCAATCACTACCTTGCTTGCACGTTTATATGGACCACTGACATCGCTCTCCAATGTCCGCGTTGATGTGATGACCTCCCTCGTCTCTTTCGAGCGTGTCTTTGAAGTTCTCGATCTACAGCCGATGGTGCAAGATCAAGAGGGTGCAGCGCCGATTAAGTCTGCTCGCCCGGCAATTGAATTTGATCACGTGCAGTTCGCCTATCCCAAGGCAAGCGAAATTTCACTCGCCTCATTGGAGCTAGCAGCGAAGAAGGAGATGGTCGATTCCGGCATAGTGCTGCAAGACATTTCATTCATCTGTGAGCCAGGAACCTTTACCGCGATTGTGGGTCCATCAGGCGCGGGCAAGAGCACGATTTCGGGGCTTGTTCCTAGACTTTATGATGTCACGCACGGCTCGATCAAGGTAGATGGCGTAGATATCCGAGAAATTACATTGAACTCTTTGCGCAATGAAATCGGAGTCGTTACGCAAGATTCTCACATGTTCCATGACACCATCGAGGCGAACTTACGTTACGCCAAGTCCGATGCGACGATGGCAGAAATTCAAAGTGCTTGTGAAGCAGCGCAGATCTGGGCTTTTATCGAAACTCTGCCAAACGGCTTGGATACCGTTGTGGGAGAGCGTGGGCACCGATTAAGTGGCGGTGAAAAGCAACGGCTTGCCATTGCGCGTCTTCTTCTCAAAGCTCCAAGTATCGTCATTCTCGATGAAGCCACAGCCCATTTAGATTCAGAGAACGAGGCGCTTGTTCAATCTGCTCTTGAGGTAGCCCTTAAGGGACGGACCAGCATCGTGATCGCGCATAGGTTGTCCACGATCCAAAAAGCGGACCAAATTTTAGTTCTGGAATCGGGTCGAGTTGTGGAGCGCGGAACTCACGAATATCTCGTTGGATTGCACGGCCTTTACTTCGATCTCTATCAACGTCAGGTTCTTAATACCGCGCTTTAACCTTCGGTAATTTGACGGCGCTGGTTATTCATAATGGCGTTCTTTCCCGTGATCGTCTCGCGTCCGGCATTGGCGATGACCACGGCGATATAGGGCAGAAAGACCGCCCCTGCCATTGCAAACCAGCGGTAAGGATTTGGCAGAAATATGGTTGATATAAAGCATGCAGTTCTCACCATCATCGAAACGAAATATCGACGTTGTCTACCGCGCTGTTCTTGCGAAAGCGCCTCCTGAGCGTTGGTTATCACGATTGCAGCTGCTTTTTGCGGCGATCGATGATTTCTGCGGAGCACCAGATAAGCCTATGGCAGCGATTCCCTTCGCGCCTCTTTTAAGTACGCATGAGTAGTGGTTAATCTGCTCTCATGACGCAAACGCAGAATGCCCCTCGGATCGTATTTGTAACAGGTGGTAATCGAGGGATCGGACTCTCCATTGCTAGGGCCTTCGCGGCTGATGGAGATTTAGTAGTCGTCTCTTATCGATCGGGAGAAGCTCCTGAAGGATTGGTAGGCGTCCAGATGGATGTCACCTCCCAGGAGAGCGTCAAGGAGGCGTTCACTCAGATTGAAGAGAAGTACGGTTCGATTGATGTTCTTGTCGCAAACGCGGGCATAACTCGTGATGGACTCACCATACGCATGAGCGATGAGGATTTCACCGCAGTTGTTGAAACCAACCTGACGGGGGCTTTTAGAAGTGCACAGCGGGCGATCTCTCCGATGATGAAAAAGCGCAGTGGTCGGGTCATATTCATTGGATCGGTAGTTGGAATGCTAGGTTCTGCTGGTCAGGTCAACTATGCCGCTACAAAGAGCGGTCTTATTGGGATGGCAAGGGCGTTAGCGCGAGAGTATGGCTCCCGGGGGCTGACATTCAATGTCATTGCACCAGGTTTTGTAGAAACGGATATGACTGCAGAACTAGGTGATACCTTGCGTGAGAAATATGTAGCGGCAATCCCATTGGGGCGTTTTTGTACCCCCAGTGAAGTTGCTGCAGTTGTTAAATTTATCGCCTCACCAGAAGCGAGTTACATTACCGGTGCGCTAATTCCGGTCGACGGAGGAATGGGAATGGGTCACTAATGGCACTACTAACCGGAAAGAACATCTTGGTAACGGGAGTTCTGACAGATGGTTCAATCGCATTCCATATCGCCAAGTTGGCGCAAGAAGAGGGAGCCAACGTCGTATTAACTGGTTTTGGTCGGGGGCTGAGTTTGACCACTCGTATCGCTGGACGTCTGCCTCATCCCGCACCGGTTATTGAACTCGATGTAACTAACCCCGAACACCTTGCAGCGCTCTCATCTGAAGTGAAGAAGCACGTCCCTCATCTCGACGGTGTCGTTCATTCGATCGGCTTTGCGCCGCAGGCTGCACTAGGCGGAAACTTTCTCAATACCGAATGGGAAGATGTCGCGATCGCGGTGCACACTTCAACCTTTTCCTATAAGTCACTTGCGGTTGCCGTCAGAGATCTCTACCCAGCTTCAGGAGCAAGCATTGTGGGATTGACCTTCGATGCCACCGTGGCCTGGCCAAAATATGACTGGATGGGCGTAGCCAAGGCCGGTCTTGAATCCGCGAACCGCTATTTAGCTCGAGATCTGGGCAAAGAGAATATTCGAGTCAATCTGATTGCAGCCGGTCCAATCACCACAATCGCTGCGAAATCGATCCCCGGTTTTGAAGAGTTTGAAAATGTATGGAACTCTCGTTCGCCTTTGACCTGGGATTTCGGCGATCCTGAGCCTGCCGCCCGCGGTGCTATCGCGCTGCTCTCAGATTGGTTCCCTAAGACCACTGGCGAGATCATCCATGTAGACGGGGGAGTTCACGCCGTCGGGGGCTAATCGACCGATTTCGTCCTTTTCCTTGCCTCGGGGTATCCTTGGGCCATCAAGTGGAGTTTGTCGCTCCCACCTCATCGGCCTTGGCTGATTGGTCAAGAACCTGCTCACCTCAATGGTGGGTCTATTTTTGTGCGACTCATCTCTCCTTGCGAAATTCTATTTTTTTTCTTGAGAGGAAGAGTTATCAGCGCTGAACAAAGAATCAACGATCGGATCCGAGCCTCGGAAGTTCGTCTGATTGGTTTTTCTGGTGAACAAGTCGGAATCGTCACTACTTCAATTGCCCTTGAAATGGCAGAAGAGGTAGGTCTCGATCTCGTCGAAATTTCACCGGATGCCAAGCCACCCGTTTGCAAGATCATGGATTTCGGAAAGTATAAGTACGAGATCGCACAGAAGGCGCGGGAAGCCAGGCAGAACCAGACCCACATAGTGGTCAAAGAGATTCGTTTTGGATTGAAGATTGAGCCTCATGACTATGAGACGAAGAAAGCTCACATAGAGCGCTTCCTCAAAGGCGGAGACAAGGTGAAGGTAACCGTTCAATTCAAGGGAAGAGAGCAGACTCGTCCAGAGATGGGCTACCGATTGTTAATGAAACTTTCGGAGGAGATTGCGGAGTTCGGTTTTGTGGAGTTTGCTCCAAAGAAGGAAGGAAAGAGCATGACGATGGTCTTGGGTCCGGTTCTGAAGAAGAGCCAGGCAGCTAAGAAGCCAGCGTCAAAGCCAGTCACTCCTCCCAAGAAGACGGTTGATGCCGTCGAAGAGGTTGTACCCGAAGTTTTAGAGACAGAAGAAGTTTCCCAGTAATTATCTCGAGATCCAATAAGTACCCACAGGAGGTATGAAGTGCCAAAGATGAAAACCCATAGCGGGGCTAAGAAGACATTCCGTCTGACTGGCACCGGCAAGATCATGCACGAGCGCGCTGGTAAGCGCCACCTTCTCGAACACAAATCTTCGCGCGTTACTCGCCGCTTGAGCAACGATGCAACCGGTAACAAGACCGTAACCATGACAGCCAAGCGCATGCTCGGTTTGAAGTAAGGAGCAGGTAAATGGCTAGAGTAAAACGCGGCGTCCACGCCGCCAAAAAGCGTCGTACAACACTCGAGCGTACCGCGGGTTATCGCGGTCAACGTTCTCGCCTCTTCACAAAGGCTAAAGAGCAACTTACTCACAGTATGGTCTACGCCTTCGATCACCGTAAGGATAAGAAGGGCGATTTCCGCCAGCTCTGGATTCAGCGCATTAATGCTGGTTCCCGCGCTCACGGTCTGACCTACAATCGCTTCATCCAAGGCCTCAAGGCCGCTGAGATTGAAGTGGATCGTCGTGTTCTATCGGAGATGGCAACCAATGATCCAGCTGCATTTGCAGCTTTGGTTGAGATCGCCCGCCAGCACGTTATTACTGCGTAATACATCGCTTTGTCGCACGCACCTATTACGAGCCTTCATTCGCCCCATGTGGAGCGAGTGAAGGCTCTTTTGGGTCCACGGGGTAAGAAGATACGGAATCTGGAGCGAATATTCGTCGCTGATGGCTTGCAATCCCTGCGTAGCGCTCTAATCCCACACGTTGCAACTGCTCCAATTATAGAAATGCTCTACCTCACCGATACTGGTCTTGAAAAATTGCGGCTGGAGTTTGCGCAAGAGATACTCGATCGTTACGAAGTGATTATGGTTTCTGACCAAGTTATGAATGCCATGACTGATACACAATCCCCGCAAGGTATCTTAGCTTTATGCAAATATTTACCCACAGATCTCTCTCGATTTGCAGAACTCTCGTTAAAGAAGGTCGCATACTTCTGGCAGATTCAAGATCCGGGTAATGCCGGTACTGCCATTAGAACCGCTGATGCATGCGGTTTTGATCTAGTAATCTTTAGCGATCAGAGCGTAGATATTTACAGCCCTAAGGTGGTTCGGTCGACTGCAGGGTCGCTCTGGAATATTCCAGTGGTTGATGATGTCCCGCTAGATCTGCTCGAAGAATTTTCCTATGAGCATCATTTGGCACTCATCGCTCTGGATGGCACATCGGATCAGCGACTAGAAGAGATAGATAAATCTGAGCCAACCGTCCTTGTCTTCGGTAATGAAGGGCGGGGATTGCCTGAACTTGCTCCTGCTTTTCGAAGTATCTCAATACCGATGCGCGGCCATGCCGAAAGCTTCAACGTGGCCAGCGCCGCTGCTATTTCGATGTATTTCCTCTCTAACTAACTCGGTTTTTAGTAAGATCCCATCCCATGAGCCTCTCTGCGCAATCCATCGAAGATGCCAAGGCCCTGGCGCTACTTGCCATCGAAGCTGCTGACTCCCTCGAAGCGCTTAAAGAGGCCAAGCTGGCCCACGTGGGGGATAAATCCCCGATAGCTCGAGCTAACCAACAACTTGGAACCCTCTCCCCACAGGAGCGCGCTAGTTTTGGAAAGATCATTGGGCAGGCCAAGAACAGCGTTACAGCGGCATTTGAAGCACGTATCCAAATATTGGAGAGTGAGCGCGATGCGCGAGTCCTCGTCGAAGAGCGTGTGGATGTTTCCATCCCTGCACGGCGAACTCCGAAGGGTGGTTTACATCCACTCACGATCCTTACAAATGAGATCTGTGATCTCTTCCTGGGAATGGGGTACCGCGTAGCGGAAGGCCCCGAACTTGAAGCCGAGTGGTTGAATTTCGACGCCCTCAATCTTCCAGAAGATCACCCGGCGCGCACCATGCAGGATACATTTTTCGTAGAACCTCTTGATTCACATCTTGTTCTGAGAACTCACACCTCACCCGTACAAGTGCGGACCATGTTGGAAGAGAAGCCACCGATATATGTCATCTGCCCAGGGCGGACGTACAGGGCAGATGAATTGGATGCAACACACACACCAGTATTTTCGCAGGTGGAAGGTCTCGTCATCGATAAAGGAATCACGATGGCCGATCTCAAGGGCACCCTAGATCATTTCGCACGTTCAATATTTGGTCCCGATGTAAAAACTCGGTTGCGCTCTTCATTCTTCCCATTTACAGAGCCGAGCGCCGAGGTGGACTTCTACTTCAATGGACGCTGGATCGAATGGGGCGGATGTGGGATGGTCAATCCCAAGGTATTAGTTGCTTGTGGGATCGATCCCGATATTTACAGTGGTTTCGCTTTCGGCATGGGACTGGAACGCACGCTAATGGTTCGCCACGGAATTACAGATATGCATGACATCGTCGAGGGTGACCTGCGCTTTTCGCAGAGCTTTGGAACAGGTGTGAAATGAAAGTTCCACTGTCTTGGTTACGTGAATTCGCCGATATTCCCCAGGAAATTTCTCTTGCAGATATCGAAGAGGCCTTCGTTGCGGTTGGATTTGAAGTTGAAGGTATAGAAGAGCAAGGAGACGACCTCACCGGTCCACTAGTGGTTGCAAAGGTTCTCTCCATCGAACTGGTAGAAGGCCAGAAGAAACCTATTCGCTATGTCGGACTAGATTGCGGTGAGCCAGAAGTTCGCTATGTTATATGTGGCGCTACTAATTTTGCCGTGGGGGATTTAGTTGTTGCATCTCTACCTGGTGCAGTCCTTCCAGGGGGATTCGAAATCGCCGCACGTCAGACTTATGGCCATACTTCAAATGGAATGATCTGCTCGGCTCGTGAACTCGGATTAGGAGAAGATCACACCGGCATCATAGTTCTCCATGAAGGGACAGTAGGTGCTGATGCGATTTCACTTCTACAAATAAGCGATGCGATATTTGATATTGCAGTGAACCCTGACCGGGGCTACGCACTCTCCATTCGTGGATTGGCGCGCGAATTGGCGGCTTCGCTTAAAGTCTCCTTTCGCGATCCCGCTCACGAGGTTTCCCTCACCGAATTTGATATTAATAGCGCTGGGGTACAGGTATCCATTGATGACCCTTCCGCGGCGAGCGTGATATATATCCGCACCCTCAAGGGCTTCAATCCCAGCGCACCATCACCTCTCTGGATTCGCAGACGAATTGAAAAATGTGGAATGCGCGCCATCTCCTTGGCGGTAGATGTCACGAACTATGTAATGCTCGAACTGGGTCAGCCCTTGCACGCCTTTGATGCAGAGAAGATAAAGGGATCGCTCCACATCCGGCGTGCCGATCGTGAAGGTGAATTTAAGACGCTCGATGGCCAACTTCGTAAACTCTCACCCACAAATCTCGTGGTTGCAGATGATGTTCAGGCGCTGGCGCTAGCTGGCACTATGGGAGGGTTGGACTCTGAAGTAACCGATTCAACTACCTCATTAGCGATAGAAGCAGCGCGCTTTGATCCAATATCTATTGCAAAGAATTCTCGGTTCCACCGCCTCTCCTCAGAGGCATCTCGTCGCTTAGAAAGAGCGGTCGATCCAGCTCTGGCAGCGGTCGCGAGCGCGCGTGCGACAAATTTATTGATTACCCTCGGCGGAGCTAGTTATGTAGGAAGCGCGAGCGCTGGCTTGATCCCGGCGATGCCTGTTATCACCTTTGATCCACAGTTTGTCTCGCGTTTATTGGGTATAGAGGTTGCAAGCCAAACTGTGGCAGCAAACCTGCAGTTGGTCGGATGTGCAATCTCCGAAGAGAGTTCAGATACTTGGTTGGTGACTCCTGCGACTTGGCGCAGCGATCTTCTCACGCCTTCGGATCTTGTCGAAGAAGTAGGGCGTTTGATTGGGCTCAATTCAATTGAAGGAAGACTTCCCAAAGGTAGTTCTGCGGCAACGCTTAGCCCTATTCAATATCGCAAGCGCGGTGTTGCTCAGTACTTAGCGAACGTGGGCTTCTCAGAAGTGTACAACTACCCCTTCGTCAATCAAGAGATGGTTGATATTTTGGGCTTCACTGGAGCGCGTGCTGCCAGCTTCAAATTAGCCAACCCCATGTCAGATCAAGCTCCACTGTTGCGTACCCATTTACTTCCTGGCTTACTCGAAACGGCGAAACGAAACCTCGGTCGAGGTGCAAAAGATTGTGCGATCTTTGAAATTGGTTCCGTCTTTCGCGATGTAACAAAGTTGGCTCATGTTTCGCCAGTTTCAACAGCGGCTCGGCCAAGTGCCGAGACCATAGCCGAGATCTATGCCAGCGTTCCGCCGCAACCACTCTTTGTTGGTTCGGTAGTGGTGGGCTCGCTCGACAGAGATGGTTGGTGGGGTAAAGGCCGGGTATTTGATTGGTCCGATGCCACCCAGATGGCTCTTTCCATCATAGAGTTAACAGGTAATACCGGCGTTATCGTGCAATCAGATTTGGCTCCTTGGCATCCTGGTCGCTGTGCCGAAATTCAGGTTGCGGGTAAGCCTGTGGCTCATGCAGGAGAGTTGCACCCTAGGGTGCTCGAAGCACTGGGACTACCGCCTCGCACCTGCGCATTTGCCGTAATCCTCTCCGAGCTACCCGCTGTACCGTCGAAGAGCGCGAAGCCCATCTACACCATGCCAGCTGCTACCCAGGATGTTTCTCTCATAGTTGAAGGTTCGATTCCCGCCTCTAAGGTGGAAGCTGCGCTGATCACTGGAGCGGGCTCTTTGTTGGAGTCCATTACCCTCTTTGATCGTTATGAAGATGTAGGCGATGGTCGAGTTTCACTCGCCTTTACCTTGACCTTTCGTGCTTCTGATAGAACGCTAACGGCCGATGAGGTCTCCGGGTATCGGGAGCTAGCTGTTGCCTCTGCCGCCCAACAGTGCGGGGCGATCGTTCGCGCATAATTATGCAAATTTTTGCATAATTATGCATTGCCTCCTACACTAAAACCATGAAAATTGGCATCGTAGGTGCGAGCGGCTACTCGGGTGGAGAACTTTTACGGCTATTGGATAAACATCCTCACTTTGCGATTGAATACATTGCAGCTGGTTCCCACGCCGGGTCCCCAATAACAGATGTCCACCCCAATCTCGTGACATTTATCGGTCGTGCCTTTGAGACTACGGATGCCTCTCGGATGAATCAATGTGAACTTATCTTCTTTGCCTTGCCTCATGGGGAGTCGGCGAAATTGATTGCGCAACTAGATGCTTCTATTAAAGTAATTGATCTCGGTGCTGATTTTAGATTGAACTCACCTGCTTCATGGGAGCAGTATTACGGAGGAACCCACGCTGGTACCTGGACATATGGGTTACCGGAAATTTCGGGGCAGCGCGAGAAGATTGCGCAATCCAATCGTGTCGCGAACCCGGGATGTTATGCAACGGCCATTGCGATTGCTGCCGCTCCAGCACTAGCCCACGGGATTATCGATGCGGGGGATATTGTTGTGGTCGCCGCATCAGGAACAACCGGCGCTGGACGCAAAGCGAGTACGAATTTACTTGGAAGCGAGGTAATGGGTTCTCTCTCCTCATATAAATTTGGCGGCGTACATCAGCACATTCCGGAAATCGAAGAGATACTGGGAACGGTTGCTGGATCGATCGTTAAACTCTCATTCACGCCTATATTGGCCCCGATGCCGCGAGGCATTCTGGCAACTGTTACTTCTAAGTTAATAAAGCCAGTGAGCACTCTCGAGGCGCAAGATATGTTTCGCAACTATTATGGCAATGAGGAATTTGTAACAGTTCTTTCGGCAAATCAAATGCCAAAAACCGCTGCGGTTATTGGCTCCAATACCGTTCAACTTCAAGTTGCAGTGGATACGCATACCAATCGTCTGATTGTCTCTACGGCGATCGACAATTTGGGTAAAGGCGCTGCTTCACAAGCAATACAGAATGCGAACATCGTCGTCGGAGCCTTAGAGAATTCAGGGCTTTCTGCCGTGGGGATAGGCTAATGATTGTCATCAAGTACGGTGGGCACGTTCTTGAAGACGCTGAAACTAGCGATGCGATCATCGCGGCTATCTCCAAGTTTCATAGCGCGGGTGGAAGAGTAGTAGTCGTACACGGTGGTGGACCGGCGATAGAAGCCGAATTAAAGTTTCACCAAATTCCAACAACCATGATGGCGGGATATCGTGTAACTACACCTGAAGTAATGGATGTGGTGCAAAGAACGCTATCTGGCTCTGTTTTGAGGGATCTTACGAATAGATTTATCGCGCATGGTGTAAATGCGGTAGGAATCTCAGCGGGAGATGGTAAAACTTTGCGAGCGCACAAGTATCAGCCCTTGGTTAATGGAGAAGTTGTTGATATCGGTCTCGTGGGTGAAGCCGAGCACGTAGATCCCACCTTTCTCAATTTACTTCTGGATAACGCTTACCTGCCCATTGTCTCGCCGGTCTCCGTGCAATCAGATGGCCAGGCCCTGAACGTCAACGGAGATATCGCTGCGGGATCAATCGCCGGGGCCCTGCAGGCTCATGAAGTTCTATTTATTACCGATGTAGCTGGCATTTATAGGAATTGGCCAGATGTTACATCCCTTATAGACGAAATTTCACTCTTTGAGTTGAAGCAAATTGCTCCGACCTTTGCTGATGGCATGGCGCCAAAATCGCGAGCCGTCATTACAGCCCTTGAGGCTGGAGCTACTCAAGCACGAATAATCGATGGCAGAAATATTTCAAACCTAAAATTAGCGCTCAATGGAATTGGTGGAACGGTGGTTAAAGTATGAAGGATCAAGAGCGGTGGCATGCAGCGCTGCAGAACAATTACGGAGTTCCTTCCATCACGCTGGTAAAGGGAGAGGGCGCCGTAGTATGGGACGTTGACGGCAAACGCTACCTAGATTTTCTCGGGGGTATCGCGACCAATGTGCTAGGCCATGCTCACCCTGCCATCGTCAAAGCTGTTACCGAGCAAATCGGAAAGCTGGGACATGTGAGCAACCTTTATTCTCATAAACCTGGTATTGAGTTAGCGGAGAAGTTGCAGGACCTCGCTAACGATCCAACTGCCCGAGTTTTCTTTTGTAACTCTGGTGCAGAAGCTAACGAAGCGGCGATAAAAATTTCTCGGCTCACTGGGCGAAAGCAAATTGTGGCGACCGTCGGTGGATTTCATGGAAGAACCGCTGGCGCGCTCTCCATAACAGGGCAAGAAGCAAAGCGAGCTCCCTTCGAACCGCTCTTATCGGGAGTGAAATTCGTAGAGTTTGGTGATGTACTCGCCATGCAAAAGGCGGTCTCTAAAAATACTGCGATGGTAATCCTTGAGTGTATTCAAGGCGAGAATGGTGTCGTAGTGCCTGATGCCGGATATCTCCGGAAGGTGCGGGCAATCTGCGACCAGAACGGAGCGCTTCTAGCGATCGATGCGGTGCAAACCGGCATGGGTCGCACTGGTGATTGGTTTGGATATGAGACAGAAGGAATCAAGCCCGACATTATTACCTTAGCGAAGGGTTTAGGCGGCGGGTTGCCGCTTGGGGCCATGATCACGTTGGGGGAGAAGACACCTGCATTTAAACCCGGAGAGCATGGATCGACATTCGGTGGCAATCCCGTCTCGTGTGCCGCGGCAAATGCCGCTATAGATTTCATCGTTAAGAAAAATCTACTCAAACAGGTATCCACATCTGGAAAATACTTGAAGGCGAATCTGGCAAAGGTTCCGGGGGTCGTTGACGTTCGTGGTCGAGGACTACTGATAGGAATCATCCTTGAAGCAAATGTGGCCGCAGCTGTGGTTGCCAAGGCCACGAGAAATGGTCTTTTGATTAACGCACCTAGCAAGAATGTCATTCGTCTCGCCCCACCACTGATCGTGAACAAGAAAGAGCTGAACGAATTCATCAAAATATTCTCTCGAACCCTAAATGAGGTGCTCAATGGTTAAGTCACTTCGCAACCCAACGCAAAATCGAAAGCAGATCATTCAAGAGCTCGTGAATGCGGGGAAGATCCACTCTCAGGCTGATGTCGTTCGCGAACTCAAAGCCAAAGGCTTGGCTGTAACTCAAGCAACTGCAAGTCGTGATCTACAAGAAATCGGCGCAATGCGTAGCACCAATCGAAATGGCGAGGTGCGATACATACTGGAGTCAAAAGCGAAATCGCCTTCTTCCAGCGACCTTATTTTATCGATTGCCTCTAGCGCTAATACTGTCGTGCTTCATACCCCGCCGGCTGCGGCGCAATTTGTTGCCAGCACTTTAGATGCAGCAATAATGGCGAAGGAATTGCCTATGGCTATCGGCACAATTGCAGGAGATGACACGGTATTAGTTATTGCATCCACGGCAACGGGCGGCGGAGCACTTGCGAAGAAGATTGCAACAATTTTTGGAAAGGGCAACTAATGTCATTATGGGGCGGACGTTTTGCAACAGGACCGGCTGAATCAGTAGCCAAACTATCAAGAAGTGTGCAATTTGACTGGAGGTTGGCTCCGTACGATATTCGTGTCAATATCGCCCACGTTGCAGGTTTGAAACGTGCTGGCGTTCTCAAAGGCGAAGAAGCAGATCGCATCACTCTTGCTCTTCACGAACTTTCCCAAGAAGTCGCTAGTGGCGCCTTTGTTTATATTGATAGCGACGAGGATGTGCACAGCGCAATCGAGCGGGGATTGATAGGTAAGTTGGGCGATCTGGGTGGAGCGTTCCGAGCGGGTCGCTCGCGCAATGATCTGGTGGTAACCGACTTTAAGTTATATCTCATAGATCATCTCCTTGAAATCGCGCAGGAGACCCTCGAATTAGTGGCAACGCTTGATGCTGCTGCAACCAATCAGATGGGTTTAATTGCTCCTGGTTTCACCCACTTGCAACATGCTCAACCAATTCTCTTTTCACATGAATTAGCGAAACACTCGCATTCATTGCTGCGGGATATCGATCGAATAAAGGATTGGTTAACCCGCAACTCTGTCTCTCCTCTGGGATCTGGAGCGCTAGCAGGTTCTGCTCTCGTGCCAAACCCGGAGATCATTGCTGCAGAGTTGGCATTTCAAGGTGTCACTCGCAACAGCATCGATGCTGTGAGTGATCGTGACTTTGTAGCAGAAGCTCTCTTTATCTTTGCCATGTTAGGAGTTCATCTTTCTCGTATCGGCGAAGAGTTCACAATTTGGAATACTCAAGAGTTCGGCTGGGTGACTCTCGATGATGCCTTCTCCACGGGTTCATCGATCATGCCTCAGAAGAAGAACCCCGACATCGCAGAACTCGCGAGAGGGAAGGCGGGTCGTTTTATTGGCAACCTAACCTCTCTGTTGGTAACGCTTAAGGGGCTTCCCTTCGCTTACAACCGAGATCTACAAGAGGACAAGGAGCCAATATTCGACTCCGTTGAAGAGCTCTTGGTCTTGCTCCCGGCGGTACGGGGAATGATCGCTACTGCCACTTTCAATGGCGCTGAAATTTCCAAAGAGGTTCTCACCGGGCATGCCTTGGCCACTGAGATCGCTGACTTCCTCGTACGCAGCGGCCTCCCATTCGCTCAGGCGCATGAAATCTCTGGGAGAGCTGTGGCCTTAGCGCAAAACAAGGGCCAGGATGTACATGAACTCACCGATGAGGAGTTTGCCGCAATAGATAAGCGCCTCAACGCACAATTGCGGGCCGCCCTCTCTGCTCAGGCGGCTATTGAATCGCGGACTGCCATAAATGGGACTTCATCCAAGAGCGTCACAACCCAGTTGGCACAGTTGGAAACGAAAAATCGGGGATATTCCAGCTGGATTGCCAGCGAGCGCAAACGCTTTTCGGGCATGATGGGTGTATGACTACAGAACTTATAGCCGATTTAGAATGGCGTGGCTTAATCGCGCAAACCACCGACAGAGAGGCGCTTCTTAAGCAACTCAATGGTGGGCCGACCGCGTTCTACCTTGGGTTTGATCCGACGGCGCCATCACTTCATCTCGGCAACTTAGTTGTATTGCTTGTGATGCGACGTTTCCAAATTGCCGGACATAAGCCGCTTCCACTTGTAGGTGGAGCGACCGGTTTGGTGGGAGACCCAAGTGGAAAGAACGAAGAGCGAACGCTTAATGAGGCTGATGTAGTTGCGCAATGGGTGGAACGTATCCGGACGCAACTCGCTAAATTCTTGGATTTTGATAGTGGCGTAAATGCCGCAGTGATGACTAACAATTTAGATTGGACGAAGCCGCTTTCGGCTTTGGAATTTCTTCGTGACATTGGGAAACATTTCAGCGTCAATCAGATGCTCTCTAAAGATAGTGTTTCATCACGTTTAGAGGGTGGTGGAATTAGTTATACAGAGTTCTCTTACCAAGTTTTGCAAGGTTTTGATTTCTTAGAGTTGTACCGCCGACACGATTGCACGTTGCAATTGGGCGGAAGTGATCAATGGGGAAACATCATTGCTGGACTGGATTTGATCCGCAAAGTCGAAGGTGCAACAGCTCACTGCTTAACAATTCCATTATTGATGAAGAGTGATGGATCTAAATTTGGAAAGACAGCTGGCGGGAGTGTCTGGCTTGATCCAGAGATGACTTCTCCATATGCGTTCTATCAATTCTGGTTAAATAGTGATGATGCAGATATACCAAAGTACTTAAAGGTATTTTCCTTCAAATCTCACTCGGAAATATCCGAACTCATCGCATTGCACGAAGCCAATCCCGGGTTGCGAGAGGCCCATAGGGCGCTGGCACGAGAGCTCACCACCTTGGTACATGGGGCAGGGGAGTGCGACGGCGCAGAGCGTGCCGCGCGGGCTTTATTCGGGCAGGGGGAGCTCTCTGAGCTGGATGAAAAGACACTTGCTTCAGCACTAGCGCAACTTCCTAAGACAACAATTCCTGTAGGTAGTGCTTTTCCTACCTGGGTCGATCTCTTGGCGGCTACTGGAGTCGTCGACTCGAAATCGGCCGCCCGTCGGATCGTTAAAGAGGGTGGCGCATATCTCAATAACGTAAAAGTCCCCTCGGAGGACTTCACTCCTACGCATGAAAACCTGCTTTTTGGCCGTTTTCTCCTCTTGCGCAAGGGCAAGCGGGATCTAGCGGCGGTCGAGGTCGTTTAACCGCATTTTCGAGCCTTATTTTGAAAGACCCTAAAACCCTTATAAATCAATGGTTTTAGGGTCTTTTTCTCTTTAATGCAGATTCTCATCAGCTGCGAAACGCCGTATTTGCGACAATTTGACCCTATGGGGCCTTACGGGTTATGGTACGACCTCGCTCGCGGAACGGACTGAAAGAGGCCGTGCGACGACAATTTTGTGAAATAGCGTGTGTTTGGTCCTGGTCTATGTGAAATTGACCTACTGTCCATATTGCATTAAGTTAAGCAGTCTGCCCTGCAAACGGTGAGTAATTACCGTGCGCGGAGCGCGCTCGTACCTTGAGAACTCAACAACGTGCAAAAATCAATGCCAATAAAAGGGCTTATATAGGCGTGTTC
>TBL_comb47_HYPODRAFT_10002158_pt1 | contig 24563 bp, 17 predicted proteins | sample TroBogypolimnion_40_FD_10682 | JGI IMG/M metagenome (IMG submission 10682)
ACGGCAACTTTATTTTTTCTCCTCCAGTTGTCTTCGAGTCTCCTTTTGCCCCAGATCTGCTGAAACTCTGTTTTCCCAAGACCGGCGGTGACGGGATTGTAAAAATACCACATGCTGTTGTTGGACTGGTTGTCAAACGTAGAACGATATTGCTGACCGCGGAAATAGCTTTTATCATTCTGCTCCTTCTGCAGCTCCTTTTGCTTCATGGCTTCCTCTTCCGTCAGTCGGGCAATAATCTTGTTGATGGCGGAGAGCCGATCCTTTTCCGGCATTTTGGCAACCAATTGCAAGCTATCTTCCCGGGCCACCTGATCCAGATTTTTTACCAATCCTGCCAAACCGTTCGACTTGTTAAGGATCTCCTCATAACCGGGATAGTCGTGATCGATGACGGCGAGGGCACTGTCGTAGTAACAAGAGGATAGCCTGTAGTTGCTCTCTTCCAGGAAAAGCTTTGCCACCGTGAGACTGGAGAGTGCACGCTGACTGTTGTTATCCACGCTGTAGATGACGGAGTTGCGAAAATCCTTGATGGCATCCTCCCTTCTGGCCGACTTCAGGGCGACGTCGCCCTTTGCGTAGTAAATGCGGTCGAGGTAAGGATGGTTGTTGCTCTTCTTGCTCATTTTTGTCAACGCCAGATCCCGCTCCTCCGGATTGCTGGCTGAAAACTCCAGCAGGGATATTTTTGCCTCAAATTCCATGCGATAGGGCGGTCTTGATTTGATGACCCTGTTAAAGGCCGCAACAGCTTCTGGAAATTGACCCTGCTTCAGGTAAAGCTGCGCCAGGATGAAATTGTACCTTCCCCTCTCCTTGTGGGTCAGATCCAGTTTCAACGAGAGTTCCACCTGATAGAGTGCCTCTTTCAGATTTCCGGTTCGGATGAAATAATCTGCCTTTACAATGGACAGATCCTTTTTGATGTTGTCCGGCAGACTACCATCCCGCTCCAGAAGTTTCAGAATCTGAAGCGCCTTGTCGAATTCGCCGGTTTCCAGGTAACATCTGGACAACCATAGAAATGCCGGATTTTTCGTAGGCTGATTGGAAAAATTGTGCAGAATGTAGTTGAAACTCTCCTCCGATTTGTGAAAATCACGGAGGTAATAGCTGGCTTGCCCCATCAACAGATAAGTATCGTCAATCCATTTGTTGTATTCACTTTTGTATGCAAAAGCAAGATAACCTTCGGAGGTGTTGGATTTTCTTTTCGGACTCTTTGTGATGCTGTGGGTTGCGATCAGTTTCTGGCATTTTTGCACTGCATATTCCATCTGCGAAACGGCTACCTGGGAAGCCGCAGGAAGTGACTCAGGGAAGATGGGCAACAGATGGGTGTAATCCTCTACGACTCGTTGGTTCATCAGATTCAAACCCTCTTTTACACTCTCGTTCGCATTGAAATAAACGTTGAACTGCGAATTGAGTTCGTGGTAGAATCTCGTCAAAAAAGTATTGTTCTCTGTAGAGCATCCTCCCAGAAACAACACGGCTACCAAAAACCACGAATGTTTGAAATTGAGTCCTTTCACCCGCAAACAGTATTGTTAATCATTGAATATCTGAATCGTACGCATGTAACCCACCGGCGCTGTTATACCACCCCATCGGGATAATCCCATACTTTTCCCTCTGGAAATAGATTGCATTTAAATTGCCAGACGGGATTCCAAAGATCAACAAAACTGTTCTTCAGATATTTACTCCTCGCAGAATCAAGCAATTTTGAATACATGTACTACACAAATTAACTCAAAATTGCTGAAAAATCACTTCCGTTTTACAGTTACTTTTTTCGTTGGTTCAAAATAAATGTTGCGCTGTTCCAACTGAACGAGGAGTGCAGAAGCGAGTTGTTCAAAGGCTGCGCCTGTTGGGCTCTCTTCATCGCAGGCAGCGGGAACGCCGCTATCGCCACCTTCGCGGATGCCCATCACCAGCGGAACCTGTCCGAGCAGCGGAAGATTCAGCTTTTCTGCCAGCTCTTTCCCTCCATCCTTTCCAAACAGATAATATTTGTTGTTGGGCAGTTCGGCAGGTGTAAACCATGACATGTTCTCAATGATGCCCAAGACTGGAACATTGATGGACTTGCTGTTAAACATAGATACTCCCTTTATGACATCTGCCAGCGCTACATCCTGCGGAGTCGTAACAATTACTGCTCCCGTAACGGCTACTGTCTGGACCAGGGTCAGGTGAATGTCGCTGGTTCCGGGCGGAAGGTCTACGAGCAGAAAATCCAGTTCGCCCCAGCTTCCTTCGGCAATCAACTGTTTCAAAGCATTCGACGCAACAGGTCCACGCCAGATAAGGGCATCATCCTTCTTGGCAAAGAAACCAATCGAGAGAAATTTTACCCCATATTTTTCAATGGGAACAATACGGTCACGGCCATCGATCTTCTCGAAATAGGGCCGGGCCTCCTCCTCCCCAAACATCTTGGGAATGGATGGTCCGAAGATGTCGGCATCTACCAGTCCGACGCTTGCACCCTGCCTGGCAAGTGCCACGGCCAGATTGACTGCCATCGTTGATTTTCCGACGCCACCCTTCCCGGAAGCAATGGCGATGATATTCTTAACTCCCGGGACAACCGGAGGAGTCATTCTGTTTGCACTCTTGGGCGCAATGGTGACTTCGTATTCACTGCCGAGTTCACGGCGGATCAGATCCTTGCAGGCTTCCGAAACCGGACCGATGGCAGGGTCATCCTCCTTCTGGAAAATGAGGGAAAAACTGATGCGGCTTCCTGCAGTCCGGATCTCCTGGACCATCTCCAGTTCCACGATGTTTTTATCTGAACCCGGGTAGAGGATCCGCTGAAGGGTGTCTGAAATATTTTTGGGTATTAGGGGCATGGGGGTAGATGGATGAATGATGGATGAATGATGGATGATGAGTGATGAATTAGTATGCACTATTGCATTTGAACATGGAAGATCAATTTTGATTTTGTTTACGAAGGGATCAGATTTTGGTTGCAGGGAATGGGATTTTTTACAGCATGGTGGAAGGTTTTATTCCAGTTCTTTCATCGGATCCCAAAAGTGTTTTCCGAAATCCACCACGGCATCATCTTCCACCTTGACACCTTCATTCTCCAGCAATTCCTGCATGGCGGAAGGTGGATGAAAGTGAACCTTCCCCGTCAGGAGGCCATTCCTGTTCACCACCCTGTGCGCTGGAACGAAGGGCTCCTGAGCGTGAGAATTGTTGAGCGCCCATCCCACGACCCTGGCCGACAGTCCGGTGCCCAGGTAGCGGGCAATGGCCCCGTAATTGGTGACCCTGCCGGGAGGGATCAGCCTCGTAGTCTCGTATACCTTTTCGTAAAAATCATTCATGATAGTTTATTTTCGATTGGCACCATGGATTGGAGTTGGTTTTAATTTTTTCAGGCAGCTACATATTCTCAACCTTAGTTCTCCACGCTCAACTTCTTTCCCCAGTCCCTCCTTCTCAACTCTCAGTTCTCAACTCTTCACTTTTCACTCTTCGTTTTTCACTTTCAACTCTTCCCCATCACTTCCCGACCACCCTGCTCCGGTTGTCCCTGCCAAAACTTCTGTATTCATCCCATTCGATCTCGATCTCGGGTTCTACCAGATTTTCGAAATGGGGAACAAATCTGAGGTATTTGATTTTGAGTCCGCGACTCAGCCACTGCTGTTCGTAGTAGGTTTTGATGCCCCTGATGTCGTCGGCAAATTCAGAAGCATAGAGGTCGTCCGTATCGGCCTCCACTTTGAAGCCATTGAGACGAACGAGAGCGGAGGTATATTGGTAAAGAAAGTTGCTGTCTGTCTTGAGATGAATCACGCCACCTGGTTTCATCAACTTACCGTAATGAGTCAAAAGGTTGGTGGAGGTGAGTCTTTTCCTTTGTTTTTTCATCTGGGGATCCGGAAAGGTGATCCAGATTTCGCTGATCTCTTCTGCCCCAAAGAAGGATGGCAGCAGTTCGACGTAGGTACGAATGAATCCTGCATTTTTCAGCCCTTTATTGTGCGCGGCGGTGGCACCGCTCCAGATTCGCGCCCCCTTGATATCGATGCCTACAAAATTCTTATCCTGAAAACTTTCGGCCAGTCCGACCGTATATTCTCCCTTGCCGCAACCAAGTTCCAACACTACCGGATGTTTGTTGCCAAAGAATTGGCGGTTCCAGTTTCCTTTCAGAAAATAGGAGCCTGTCACCAACTCGGCATAGGGAACCTCCACCACATTTGGCAATGCATGTACCTCGGCAAATTTGGAGAGCTTGTTCTTACTCATAGAAAAAAAAGAAAATTGGGGGACCCGGCGTAGGTAAGAGAATTTCAGTCAGATCCTTCAAATACCAGACTTCCATCTCATGTCTCATCACTCCTAAACTTTTCCCGCTAGTTGCTTCTTTCGAGGGTAATGCCAAAATCGTGAATCCCCCTTAAAATGCCATCTTCCGACCTCATTCCCTGTCTGACTTCAAAGCGGTAATATCCCGCAGAAGGGAAAAAGGTAGCTTGTTTGTAGGCATATTTCATGTCGTAGAGATCTCCGAGGCCATAACCCAACCATTTCCCCTCGGGCGTTGCGAGTGAGAGTTCGATGGTGTCATTGACTACCTTTCCTTTAGGAGGGATAATTTTCACAAACAGCCATAAATTGCTGTAGGGGTACCTTCCTTCATTTCTGACGTCCAGAAAGAGGTTGTAGATTTTTGTCGAATCCGGAACCGTCATGTCGAATCTAAGGATGGAGTCTTTGTTCCATTTGGAACCCTTCAGTGTCTTGTAATCGCTGAAGACACTCCTCCTGTTGCAACCCTGCAAAAGCAAAAAGGTGCAAACAATAATCAGTGCGAATCTAATCTGCAGGACTATCTTGCTTGGGCTCATTTTCTGCATTCGGGATATTTTTACGGGTAAGAATTGGTTTGTGACGCTTCTTCCGCCGCTGTTTGTTTGAATTTTGATCGAACCTGTCGAGCGACTCCTGGCCTACCGAATTTTGGTAAGTTGGTGCTGCATCTTCTGGTATTTCCATCACGTCGCCTGTCAGGTCCGGAATTCGCTTGCCGCTTCTGTTCAGCCGGAGAATCTCCTTCACCTTGTCGACTGAGACGCCGATGACGCCGCCACCCTGATAGTTTTCACGTACATACCAGAATATGCCCTTGAAAATATCTGCCTTCAGGTAGTTGAAGTTTCCTTTTTCGGTCTCAATCTGAACGTTGGTTGGAGGAAAGTCCATCTGTGCATCGATGTAACAATCCAGTTCATAGTTCAGGCAGCATTTGAGCTTGCTGCACTGGCCTGCCAGTTTTTGCGGATTGAGTGAGATCTCCTGGTATCTTGCTGCATTGGTGGTGACAGACACAAAATTGGAGATCCAGGAGCTGCAGCAGAGCTCTCTGCCACAAGGACCTATTCCGCCAATCCGGCCCGCCTCCTGGCGTGCGCCTATCTGGCGCATCTCGATCCTGATCCGGAAAGTATCCGCGTACACCTTGATGAGCTGGCGAAAATCGACGCGCTCGTCGGCGATGTAATAAAAGATGGCTTTGGTCTTGTCGCCCTGAAACTCGACATCACCTATTTTCATGTTCAGGCGAAGGTCTTCGGCAATTTTTCGGGCTTTCAGCATGGTTTCGTGCTCCATCTGAATCGCCTCTTCCCATTTTTGAATGTCGACGGGTTTGGCCAGACGGTATATTTTCCGGAGTTCCCCATCCACGAAAGTGGGCTTGTGCCGTCTCATCTGTTTGAGAACTAGGTCGCCCACCAGGGAGACGACTCCAATATCATGACCCGGACTGGCCTCAACGGCTACAATGTCCCCTGGTTTAAGGGGCAGGTCATTGACATTCTTGAAATAATCCTTGCGTGTATTTTTAAACCGGATTTCAACAATATCGTTTGGGTTAATTGTATTCGGAACATCGTGAAGCCAGTCGTATACAGTCAATTTGGCACAGCTTCGTGATTGCGTGGAACTTGGGCATCCACGCGCTGCTTTTTGTATTTGGTTCATCTGAATTATCTGTTATATAATTGATTATCTGTATCTAAAATTATAGATGCAAATAAGTATCATGATTTTGTTCAAAAAACATACCGTTGCAGGACAAATTCAGACAAAGATATTAAACATTTGATTTTCAGTGCTTAAATCTTCCGTTTTCTTGAATCTGAGATGCATGGCATTTTCGCAGTAAAACTTCTGCTGCAGTACAAAAATAATGAATTTTACCGGAGCGAATCACATCGTTTTCTGCGAAAACAAAAGGAGGTTAAAAAACAGGCCGATTAAATTTTCTGAATTGCCCGCATCAAAGCCTGATCAGTTTGGATACCTTGAGCGCCATATCCGTGAAAACTGCCTTTGCATTGCCGTTGGAGGCAATGTCCTTCAGGGATCTTTCAAACTCGGCAAAGAGATGCATCACATTTCGTTCGTGGATGAAGGGTGCAAATTTTTTGGCGAATTTCTCCTCCTCCTCACCCAGGGTCACGAGATCGGGTTGCTTGAAATTGAACATGAAATTTTCCCGGGTAGATTCGGAGCAATACCTCAGGAAGCTGAGCTGGCGCGTTCTGCCTATCGCGGAAAGTTCGTCCGACCAGAGAAGCAATTCCTGCAGGTTGCGTCCGTAGCCAGCCCGCATCAAGGCAGTATATTGTTTGTGGTTGAATCTTCTCACCTCATCCTCATGCAGCAACTCTTCGGCCAGGATGAAGTTTCCATTGGCCATTTTTGCTATTGTGGCCGGATTGTTTTCGCCCAGAGAGGGATGGTTCGAGAGCACCAGGGTTAAATCTTCCTCTGCAATTTTTGGAAGACGGATGGTTTGACACCTCGACCGGATGGTACTCAGAAGCCTTTGCTCCTCTTCCGTAACGAGCAGGAACAGTGTGTTGGCAGGCGGTTCCTCCAGAATCTTCAGAATTTTGTTGGCGCAGGTGGCATTCATCGTCTCCGGAAGCCAGATCAGGGATACTTTGTAATCGGCTTCGTAGGATTTCCTGTTGAGCTTCTGGATAATCTCAGAGGCTTCATCTACATAAATCATTCCTTGCTTGTTCTCTTCTGCAATGGTCTGGTTCCAGCGTTCGTACAAAGGATAGGGATTTGCCAGAAAAAACTCCCTCCACCGCTGGATGTAGTCGGTGGTGGTTGGCTTCGTGACGGAAGAGGTCTTGATAACCGGAACCGTAAAATGGAGGTCAGGATGGATCAGCTTTCTGAATTTCAGACACGAGCTGCAAATGCCGCAGGAGTCATTTCCGGTTTTCTCCTTGCAATTCAGGTACTGTGCAAACGCAAGTGCGATGCCCAGTTTCCCGTTACCGGGAGGTCCGATGAGCAAAATAGCGTGGGGAACCCGTTGTTCCCGCGCCAGCTGTATGAGGAGCTCCTTGGCCGGACGTTGTCCGATCACATCTTTGAATTGCATGGTTTCTTTGTTACTTCACATTTTTGTGCAAGAATCGCCGGGCTTGCGGGAAACTTAATCTGATGCTTGGTTTGCCTCGCTGCACTGCGGCTTCATTTATGCCGGATATTGGGACGGATGGAGCCAGCAGACAGAAATCTTTTGCCCACGGACTTAATCTCTCAGATGCCATCCCAAAAGTAAAAAAAATTGGGCACGGCCCATTGCCGGCTTGGTGACTCCAGCCGAATTAGTAATAAATTAACACTAAAAAAGTGGCTTATCAAACAGATATCCACTATCTTTGGGTTTCCTAAAAAATTTAATTACAACGATATGCAGACGATTGAAACTTATGACTTTTCAGGCAAAAAAGCCTTAATCAGAGTTGACTTCAATGTTCCGCTCAACGAACAATTCGAGATCACGGACGATACCCGCATGACTGCCGCGCTTCCTACCATCAACACCATTCTGGGCAAGGGTGGAGCCGTCATCATTATGTCACACCTGGGTCGTCCGAAAAAAGGTCCCGAAGATAAATTTTCGATGCGGCATTTGGTTCCGCACCTGAGCTCCCTTCTTGGAGGCAAGGCGGTAAAAATGGCACCCGACTGCATTGGTGAAGCTACGCAAAAAATGGCTGCAGAACTGAAGGCCGGTGAAGTTCTTGTCCTTGAAAACCTCCGTTTTCATCCCGAAGAGGAGGCCGGTGACGAGGAGTTTGCCCGTCAGATTTCTCTTCTGGGCGACTGCTGGGTCAATGATGCATTCGGTACTGCACACCGTGCACACGCCTCGACAGCCGTTATCGCCAAATTCTTCCCCAACGACAAACTGTTCGGCTTGCTGGTAGCCAGCGAGGTAGAGAGTCTCGACAAAGTGCTCAAGGCTCCGCAACGTCCTTTCACTGCCATCATGGGCGGCTCGAAGGTATCCTCTAAAATTACCATCATCGAGAACCTGCTCAACTCTGTGGATCACCTGATCATAGGCGGCGGAATGACCTACACTTTCGTGAAGGCACAAGGCGGAAAAATCGGTGGTTCCATCTGCGAGGATGATTATGTGGAATTGGCCAAGAGCTTGTTGATGAAGGCTGAAGAGAAAGGGGTCAAATTTCACTTTGCCGTAGATGTGGTGGAGGCGGATGCCTTTGCTGAAACAGCCAATACCAAGGTGGTCTCTTCCTATGCCATCGACGACAACTGGTCCGGACTGGACATTGGTCCTGAAACCATTAAAAATTTCAGCAAAGTGATCAGCGAATCAAAAACCATTCTATGGAACGGCCCCGTCGGAGTTTTTGAAATGGACAAATTCGCCGTTGGCACTCGTGCCATCGGGGATGCCATCGTTGAAGCAACTGCCAAAGGAGCCTTCTCCCTGGTAGGTGGTGGAGACTCCGTGGCTGCCGTTAACAAATTCAATATTGCAGACAAGGTCTCCTACATCTCCACTGCCGGAGGTGCAATGCTGGAATACCTCGAAGGTAGAGTCCTTCCGGGGATTGCGGCAGTTCAGGAATAACAAAACGATTCAATTTTCGATGCGGGTCTGAGATTTACTCAGACTGGGACAAAACATACGATTTTCGGGTGCAGAGCATATCTGCACCCGATTTTTTTTAGATTTGCAGTCAGGTTCAATCCACTAACTAAACATCAGATGCCAAAAATGCACGGTATTGTGTGGCAGGTCATACTAAATCCTCATGCAGGCGGAGGCAAAGGAGCCCACGACAAAATGAAGATTGAGCAGCTGCTGAAAGATTCAGCTGTTCCTTTCCGGCTGCTGCTTTCGGAGTATCCCCGTCATGCCATTGAAATTGCCAGGGAGCTTGTCGCCGACGGGGCAACGCATCTGATAGTGGCCGGTGGAGACGGTACCCTCAACGAAGTGGTGAACGGTATCTTTCTCGCCGGAAAAAACGCACAACAGGAGATTACCCTGGGCATGCTGCCGGTGGGGACCGGCAACGACTGGATCAAAACTTTCGGCATCCCCGATCACTACCAGCAGGCCATCGACCTTATCAAGGCCAATAAGACTGTGAAACAGGATGTGGGAGAAATTACCTGTCTGATGGAGGGCCAGACCTCCAAGCGCTATTTTGTGAACATCGCGGGATTCGGGTTTGATGCCCTTGTGGCAAAAAATGCCAACAATTTAAAATCAAAAGGCGTTACTGGTATCAGGGTCTACATTCAGAGCCTATTGTCCGGATATGTGAACTACAAAAGTTCCTCCAGTCGGCTTACAATTGACGGGGCAGTTCTGAATGCCAATCTCTTCAGTGCCAGCATAGGCCTTGGGAAATTCAATGGAGGTGGAATGATGCAGGTACCGGAGGCCAATCCCCTGCAGGGGCTCTTTCACGTAACCGTGATCCGGAAAATAGGCATTTGGGGCATCTTAACCAACTTCAAAGGGCTCTACTCCGGTAAATTCATCCGCGACAGACGCGTTTCCACGCACTCGGGGAAGGTCATTGGAATCAAATCTGTTATTCCCCTACCGGGAGAAGCCGATGGTGAGACACTGGGCAACGGATCCTTTACCGTCGGCATTATTGCCCACAGACTCAGGGTCATCTACGGCTCGGACAAGTTTCTGGGAACTTTGCCCGGAATGCAAAGAGATGCATAACAGTCCAAAGATTTAGTTCGCAACTTGGGAGAACCATCCCTTGGCAATTTCTGAAGAACCGAAGATCATTTGGCTTTTCGCTTGAAAACCAAAAGATGCAATTCCCCATGACCTGACTTATTTCAATTCACCGGATTTAAAAACTGTCCAGGGCTGTGTGGGACGGTCGGGCAGCAGGCCTTTCAACCAATCGAACTGTGGATGTTCCTCCAGAAATTTTGTCCCGCTAAAAGCCATTCCGCAGGCAGCTCCCCATCGTGCGGAAAAGGACATCTCTCTGGCCATGGTGGCATCGACCACCTTTCCGTCGAGGGTACCTTCCGGACTGAAGGGTTCGGAGGGTCCAAATGGCTGCCCGTCGGTCTCCCAGTGGCCGCAGAGCGATCTCCCTCCGGGATTGTTCTTCTTCAGGTAACTGTCGTAATGATCTGCCTCAAAGGACTTGGCCCGTTTCAGATCGATCCTCCCGGCATATTTTTGCATCAGCTGTTTCCAGCGAACGCGCCGCGCCACGGAGGAGTATTTGATGTTGGTTTCATCACTGCTGGTCTCCAGACGAAGGATGTTCAGGTTTTCGGCCACGTTGGACCCGATAAAATAACCCTCCTTCTTCTTTTCATAGCCGATGTACTTCAGCCCAAGTTCCAGCCTGGCAATCTCATTGGTTTTGATATCCCCCAGCAACCAGGCATTGGCATATCCGCCATTGTTGCCATGCTTCATGATCTCACACCACTCCTCAATGGAAGAGGCATCCTGGGTGGCCCGTCTCATCCTGGCAAATTCAGGCGTACCCTTGACCTCAAAAGGACGGAAATTGCCAATGGTCGTTTCAGAACCAACCAGTCCTGCATCGGTGATGAAAAAATCTGTCTCACTATGGATAAAACCTGCCACAGACTGCATCAGTATCCGGTGACCCTTTTCGGGAAGGATGTCCAGAATCAGGTTGCAAAGCGGATTGTGGTAAAGATCCATGGTATTGTGTCCAAGAACAATCTTTCCGTCGGTGGTCATCTTTCCCGTGGCGATGAATGAGCTGCACGACTCTCTGGGTGGTTCGCTGGAATGGGAATGGACAGAATCTTTGACGGTCGGCCACCACGAACCAATCAATTCGGGATATCCGTTGAGCCCCACCAACTCATCACGCGAACTCTTCACCCCGCCTGTAAGCATGCCTGCAACGATGCCGTCCAATTCTTCCAGATTTTCCCTGTCCACTTTTGCAGAGAGGAGTTCTCCTGCCTTTTGTACATAAAAGGACCAGCTCATGGCGGTTTGGTACTCCCATCTGGTTCGCAGCAACCGGATGTTCTCCCTGATCTCGGCGGCCATCAGGTATCCGTGCTGGAAACCCCGCTCAAACGGTGCTCCCTCGATGTGCAGGTAGGTCCATCCGTTTTTTTCGTGTCTGTTGGCTTTGGCCAGAGCGCTGATCTGACTGTCTGTGAGCTTCCCGGTAGGTTGGCTTTGAGCAACCAGCGCACACAAAAGCAACGGGAGGATATGGAGTACAATTTTCTTTGTCACGGTTTCGACTTATTTGGGAGAACCAAAGATATATTTATAAAATCAGATGTGTACACGGTTTATCCCCAAAAGTCAGACGGGTCCATTCCGAAATGAAAATACAGTCCAGACCCACCCCGGCAAATTGTCCCGAAAAATCAAAAATAACTGAACATGCCAGGTCCCAGGCGTCCCGATTATTTCTTGTAACTTTGCACATCCATCATGAGACGAATCTTTACCATTTTCATTTTTATCCCGCTTTTCCTGTTCAGTGCGACAGGAGGAGAACCCCTGGCACCCGTTTACAAGCAAAAAAAAATTGCGCTGACTTTTGATGCCTGCATGACAGGCGGCATGTTAAAAAGAGTAGAAGCCGGGATCGACCACCCGCTTTACAATGCGCCCCTTATTGATTTTTTGCACAGTGAAAAGATCGCCGCCACTTTTTTCATTACCGGCCTTTGGGCGGAGAAATATCCGGAGATCGTAAAGGAACTTGCCTCGGTTCCACTCTTTGAAATAGGTAACCATTCCTACAGCCACAGGGGGTATGTTGAGAATTGCTATTCACTGCCGAATCTTCCTGAAAAAGAGAAAGAGGCAGATCTCAGAAAATCGCAGGAGATCCTTTTGCGGCTGACAGGAAAGAGTCCTACCTTGTTTCGGTTCCCGGGAGGCTGTTATGCAAAGACCGACCAAAAATTGGCCGAAAGCCACGGGTTGACGGTAGTTGGCTGGAGCTTTGCCAGCGGGGATGCCTTCAACGGCAATACGGAAGCCATCGTTCAGAATGTGTTGGCCAGGGCAAAACCCGGTGACATCATCGTTTTTCACCTGTCCGGAGGCAGGTACGCGCCAAAAACCGCAGAGGTAGTTAAAATTATTGTCCCGGAACTCAGGAAACGAGGATTTGAATTTGTAACGGTTTCCGAACTTTCAAAAGAGCGATCATTACCTGTTGCAACGAAATTCTAATTTTATTATCTTTGAATATACCGAAGAGAAGCATCTGAATTCAATCCTTCAGGTCGACTGAGCGCGGCCTTTGCGATGGCATTTTTGGGTGTCGACGGAAGTTTAGATTTATTTTTGTATCACATCAATTAAAAATTAACCTGGAAATGAAAAAGTTTGTTGTTGCTTTAATGATGGTATGTTTCTGTACCACGTTGATTTTTGCTCAGAATGCGACTCCGGCAGTAAAGGAAAAGGTTCAGAAGGCAAAAACGGATGTCAAGGCAGTCGGCACTGACGCCAAAACTGTAAAGGCGGATGTCAAGGGCGTCAAGGCAAACCCCGCATCGGTAAAGGCGAAGATTCCTGCTGCAAAGGCCGATGTTGCCAAAGCCAAGGAAGACGTCAAGGCGGTTAAGGCAGATGTCAAAAGTGCAAAGGCAGATGTGAAGGAACAAGTCAAATCTTCCAAGGCTGACATAAATGCGGCAAAAGAGAAAGTCAAAGCGGCCAAGGCGGATCTGAAGACCAAATGACACATCCCACACACACAAAAGGCTCTCCCTGACAGGAGGGCCTTTTTTTGTGATTTCCCGATGAATGTTGAACCGATTAACGTATTTTCGTACGAGATCCGACTACTATCAATTTTCAACAGATTAACATGAAATTCTATCTTCCATTCCTGCTGTGGTGTTCGGTCCTGTTGACCGGTTGCACCCTTCCCATTGCCAAATCCGTTCAACCTGCTGACCAGGCCGACCTGTTTGTAGGAACCTCCAACTCTCGTTGGATGTTGGGTCCTTATGCCACAGTGCCTTATGGGATGGTCCAGTTGGGACCCGACAACCAGCAGTCGGGCTGGATGGGAGGATATGAGTATTCCGTGATGAACGTCTCCGGCTTCAGCCACATCCACGCCTGGACCATGTCGGGTTTGCGGGTGATGCCCGCCATGCAGGATTTCACGAAGACCGACGGAGCCGCCGACAGGCCCTACCGGGGATCGAGCGCGGGCTATCACTCCCGCATCGAGAAAAACACGGAGGTCGCACAGCCAGGTTACTACTCCTGCTACCTCTACGATGCCTATTGCAAAGCGGAGATGACGGCCACTACCCACTGTGGCTTCCACAAATACACCTTCGACCGGGAGGGCAACGGCCGGATCATCCTTTCGCTCCTCTTCCCCGCTGAAGACCAGGCTGAAATCGTGGATGCCAAAATCACCAGTGTAAGCAATACCCTGGTGGAAGGCTATGCCAATACCATCGTTCCCTCCACCAAGAACCAGGAATACAAGCTCTTCTTTTCCATTCAGTTCAGCAAACCCTTCAAGAGCATGGGGGGATGGGTGAACGAAAACGTGGTGGACTCTACCGCCGAAATCAGTGGTTCAGGGGATGTAGCAGCTTTTGTGAATTACGATACCAAAACCGGTGAACCAGTGATGCTCAAAGTGGGCCTCTCATTGGTCGACCTGGATGGTGCACGCAACAACCTGCGAGTGGAACTGGATGCATACAACTGGGACTTTAACCGGGTTGCCGCAGCAGCAAAAGACCAGTGGAATGGGTTGTTGTCAAAAATCAAGGTAGAGGGAGACGTACTGAACACGAAGAAATTCTACACCAACCTCTACCGCAGCTTTGCCAAACAAACCTGGAGTGATGCCGACGGCAGGTATTGCGATCCTTTCGAGGTGATCAGAAAGACTCCCAAGGGGACAGCTATGTACGGCGGTGATGCATTCTGGAACAGCTACTGGAATTTCAACACCATCCTGGCCCTGATTGCCCCGAGCATCATGAACAACTGGGTCAATACGCAACTCGAACTTTATACCCATACCGGCTGGACCAACAACGGACCCACGGGACTGGAACATACCCGCGTGATGGGTGTCACCCACGAAGTTGCACTGATGGTCTCTGCCTTCCAGAAAGGCATCCGCAACTACGATGTAAACAAATTGTGGGCCGCCGTGCACCACAACGCCACGGAACAGGGCAAGAAGCTGGAACTCTCGGGCAATGTCGGAATGGAATTTCTGGATGTTTACAACAAATTGGGTTTTGTGCCTTATGACATCTCCAGACGCTCTTCGCGCACCCTGGATTACTCCTTCACCGACTTCTGCACGGCCCAACTGGCCAAGGCCCTGGGAAAAACTGCCGAGTCTGAATTTTTTCTCCGGCGATCCAACAACTGGAAAAACCAGTTCAATCCCAAGGTGAAATGGCAGATGCCACGCGATCAGGAGGGCAACTGGAAAACAGACAACAACCTCTTCTCCGGAGAGTTGTGGAGCGAAGGGAATGCCTGGCAATACAGTTTCTATGTGCCCCACGACATTCCGGGGGTGGTGCAGCTGATGGGGAGAGATCTCTTCAACCAGCGACTGGAGGAGGGATTTCAGAAATCGGAGAAATACCTCTTTGCGGCACATGCCCTCGACCGGGTGCAGTCGAAAGTCTCAGAATATTACATCAACCAGGGCAATGAGGTGAACATGCAGGCCGCCTGGCTCTTCGACTATTCCGGCAAACCCTGGCTCACGCAGAAATATACGCGGGCCATTCTGAACTCCTATTACGGCAGTACTCCCTATCACGGCTGGGAGGGTGATGAGGATGAAGGCCAGATGGGTGGCTGGTTCGTGATCGCTTCCATGGGCCTCTTCGAAATGAACGGCGGTTCAACAGACAGCTCCAGGGTCGACTTGTCAGCACCGCTTTTCAGGAAGATTACCATTACCCTCGATCCCAGCTTTTACAAAGGCAAGGAATTTGTCATTACGGCAAAAAACAGCAGTCCGGCAAATATCTACATTCAAAGTGCAACCCTCAACGGAAAGCCACTGGATAAATCCTGGATCTACTATCGTGATATTGTCAATGGAGGAAAGTTGGAATATGTGCTCGGGAAGGAACCCAATAAGAAATGGGGGAAAAGGTAGGCAACTAATGCTGCCATTTGTACATTTTAAATCTTGTTTATTTGTAACCTCGCTTTACTTTCAATCGTACGATAACAAGTGATGAGAGACATGCGTTTAATATGTTTTATGGTAAAAAGATTTAGAACAACTTTCGCCCTTTATTTGGTGGCACTATTTTTGTTGCCGGCCATTGTTAAGTTCGGGCATCATCACACTCATTTTGAACTCAAGGATACCAGCGAAAGGCAATTTCAGAAATCCCAGGAGAAGTGTAGTATCTGTACCTTTGAATTAACAGTTTTTTTTGCGAACACTGATCATCCCGAATTGCCAAGTGAACGTCCGACCGATTTTTATTTCAATCATTACAACTCCCAATACAATTTTTCACTTTCCCAATACTCCTTTTTATTAAGAGCTCCGCCTGTTTTACATGTTTGAATGATCGCACTCCCGAAGTGCTTATGAAAATTTGTTGATCAAAAAACAGGTATCAGATGAAGCTAATTTTTTTCATTTGCTTGTTGGTATTTTCGTATCATCAGACAAATGCACAAACCCGTTTAAGGGGAAAAATCACAGAGAATCTAAAAGGAGAAGCCATCCCCGGCGCGACCATCTATTTTCCTGAACTTAAAAGAGGTACGACAACCGATAAATCAGGTTCTTACAGGATTGAGAATCTCCCAAAATTAAAAGTGATAGTCCAAATTGGATTTCTGGGTTACAAGACCATTGTTGCCAGAATTGATTTGTCCACCCAAACAACCATGAATTTTATTCTGGAGCAATCCATTGCAGAAATGAGCGAAGTTGTCATTACCGGTTCATCCAGAGCCAGTGAAATAAAGCGAAGCCCGTTACCAATGGCAACGCTGGACAGAAGAGAACTGGAGGAGAATTTAAGCACCAACATCATTGAGGCGATCACCAACCTGCCGGGGATCAGCGCCGTCACTACAGGACCCAATGTATCCAAGCCATTCATTCACGGACTGGGTTACAACCGGGTTCTGACCTTGTATGACGGGGTCAGACAGGAGGGACAGCAATGGGGCGACGAACACGGTGTAGAGGTGGATGAAAACAGCGTCGACAGAATTGAAGTCGTCAAGGGACCGGCCAGCTTAACTTATGGTTCGGATGCATTGGCCGGAGTGGTGAATTTATTACCCGCCCATCCGGTTGCCGAAGGAACCATGAAGGGAGAGGCTGCCACCTTATACCAGACGAATAACGGATTGTATGAAACCACTGCCTCACTCGCTGGTAACTCAGGAGGATGGATGGATTTGGGGAGGCGTAGCAACCTTCAAACAGGCTACCAACTATCAAAACAAGAACGATGGCAGGGTCTATGGAACCGCGTTCAAGGAGCATGATTTGAGTGGATATACCGGAATAAATAAAAAATGGGGCTATTCCCATTTGAATTTTTCTCTTTTTGATGATCTGCAGGAGATTCCTGATGGCAGCAGGGATTCCATCACCCGCAAATTCACCAAACAAATAACCGAAGCAGATACATTCAGACCAATCGTTTCAGCTGCTGACCTAAACTCCTATCAAATTGCAGCTTTGCATCAGCGCATCCAGCATTTCAAATTGTATTCAACCAGTAATATCATTCTTGGTAAGAGCAATGTAGGTATCATACTCAGCTACCAGGAAAATATCCGCAAGGAGTTCAGCCATCCGGAATATCCGGATATCGCCGGACTCTATCTCGTACTGAATACTTTGACCTATGATATCAAATACCATCTTCCTGAGTTCAACAACTGGGAAACCACCTTAGGTTTGAACGGCATGTATCAAAAGAACAGAAATGATGGCACAGAGTTCATCATCCCAGATTATCACCTTTTGGATGCAGGGCCTTTTATCTACACGGAAAAGGCAATTGACAAGCTCGAAATCAGGGGTGGTATTCGCTTCGATGCACGTATCTTCAGCAAACCATGCGATGTTCACTGCCATTGATCCCATCACCGGATTCGACAGGCAGGTGAATTCGTCCGTGGCAACCAACCTGCCTTTCGCTCAAAATGACAAAACCTTTTCCGGCTTGTCAGGAAGCATGGGGGCAACCTATAGATGGTCCGATTTTTTTACGGTAAAGGGAAATATTGCCAGAGGTTATCGGGCTCCGAACATAGCAGAATTATCGGCAAACGGGGTTCATCCGGGTACGCTGATCTATCAGATAGGCAACGGGGCCTTCAGACCCGAGTTCAGCCTGCAGGAAGATATAGGGATTAGTTTTGCTTCCAGACACGTCCTGGGAAATTTCGAGCTTTTTAACAACAACATTTCCAATTACATCTATAACCAAAAATTAGTCAACAAGATTGGACAGGACTCCATTGTGGTGTCTGGCAACAAGACCTTCAAATTCCAACAAAACAGTGCCCAATTATTTGGTTTCGAAGCAAATATTGACATTCATCCGCATCCTTATGACTGGCTTCATTTTGAGAATTCCATTTCTGCAGTTTACGCTGTAAACAGAGGAGGGAACGGAGTAACAGTGACGGAGGGCAACAGGTACCTTCCCTCTATTCCACCTTTGCATACCAGTACGGAATTGCGAGTCAATTTCAAAAGGAAATTTGGAAACTTCTCTTCCCTCTATATCAAGATGGGGATGGATTGTTATGCCAGGCAAGATCGAATCTTTTCGGCCAATCAAACTGAAACTGCCACACCTGGCTATGTCCTTTTTAATGCAGGGTTGGGCGCGAACTTAACGGATAGCCATGGAAGAATATTGGCAAATGTTAACATTCTGGGCAGCAATATTACGGATGTTGCCTATCAGTCACACTTAAGCAGGTTAAAATATTTTGAGGAGTATCCCAATAACCCGACGGGCAAAAGCGGTATTTACAACATGGGGCGGAACATTCGCATTAAACTGACAGTCCCATTGAACATCAAATAAGTTGACTCAGTCTTAGAAATGAATACTCTCAATATCACCTTGAGGTAACTGCAAACGAATGCATGCCGGCATTTTTACACCTTGAAGGTGATCAAATCTACTTTGGCGTGGACTATTGCTTCCATGAATCACAGAGAATGTATCTTGATCGAAATTTTTGGCCTTTGAATTATCAATGAAGTTCTTTGAGCAAATTTATTTGGTCTTCGAATTGTCAAAAACTGACCTGGTGGCACCTTCCATTGACTATTTAACTGCAAATATGGTATTTGCGGTTGCAAAATTGCATTGCAAGCAAAGTTTAAGGTATCTCGTATAACCGAAGGGTAATTTCGTAAAATTTTCGTGAATGCGACCGGGTGCGTTGAATCCCGATTCGCCGTTTTACATTTTCGCTGCAGCTTAATGTGCGATTAAAAATCGCACCACCCGATTCATCATTAGGCGATTCGTGCAATTCGTGGTTGGGAGTGGTTCCTAGATTTTAAGTTCCAAGGTCACTCTTCCACCGAATATTTCAGTTGGAATAGGGGTCTGCTGCCCACATTGTCGGGAGTCTCCCTACCGGGGATCGCTACCTTTATCTTTGTGGTGTTGTCGGCGCTGACCAGGGCGGCTTCGATCTTACGGATCCGCCTTTGGGATATACATTGCTGGATGGAATCCAGTTTGTGTACGCCAATCAACTGAATACTTCCGTTTTCAATGCTTATGGTATCCTTGTGTAGTTTTTCCGATAGGAAGGCCTTGAATTTGGCATCCTCCTTTTTAGCATCTGCACCTGTGGCCGCCAAAAATAGTTTGCCTGCTTCGTTCAGGGCAATCTCCTTCTCCTCAAGGCCGATGTCGTTGAAGTAATTCAGTTCGATCTTCATGTCGGGTTTCTTCTTTTCCAGCTCCGTGTAAAGCTTGATCCTTCGCAAATGTGTCGGGGTAAGTGTGGTGTCGGCATAATTGAATTCAATCCCCTTTACCTCTGCAGGTTCAACGCCGAGCAATCCCCCAAGGGCAATAAATGGCGAAGCGACCACTTTTACCACCACGTTCTTCAGCACCTGCCAGACCAGTTTGCCGATCTTCGTCTGCGGATTGTTCAAATCTCCAGCCAGCGGCAGGTCGAGGATGATGTCGCCGTGGATATCCTTCAACAGATACAATGCCAGCTTCAGCGGGAGGTTCATGATCCCGCCGCTCTTCTTTCCCAATTTGGCATTTCGGACGATCAGCTTGTTTTCGCTGGTGAGCTGCTTGTTGGCAATCACTGTTTTTCCCTTGTAATACATATTTCCCAGCAGGATGGGGAATCCGACGAAGTGCATGGAATAGGGATTCAGGTCTGTAAGCTGAAAATTGCTTATCGTATAATCCACCTTCAGTTCGTAGGGATTGGACGGATTGATGCCCAGTTGTGCCTGTAGCTTTCCGTGCTTGTTGAGCCGCATGGAGGCGAAGGCATTGATCCATTTGGCCGAGGAGGAGATCGAATCCACTTTCATCTCAACCTCGCTCAGGTGGTAATCGAAGGGCACTTCATACGAATTGTCGCGCAGGTCCATGGTTCCCCCTTCTATCCTGAACTTGCCGATCTGGTAGGCGTAGCTGAAAGGCACTGTGTCTGCCGGGGATTCCACCATCAGGTGCAGCAGGTTGATGTCTGAATCTTTCATGGCCACATAAACGAAGGGTTCTTTCAGATCGACCAGATCGAACCTGAAATCAAATTTCATCGGATAACTGTCCCTCATGATCACATTGGCACTTTTTGATCCCAATATATTTTGCCCTGTCACATCGCTTGCCGTGAAATCAGCTGCATGGGCCTTTCCGCGAAACAAAAGGGAATCCAGCTTGTTGATATTCCCCGACAGGTGAAAATCACCCCCTGCCAGTCCTGTCATGCCCTTGATGTGAAAATAGGCCTGGGCATAAGGCAGGAAAGGTGAAATATCCAGTTTGTCGACTGAAAAATCGGCCTTGTAGCTCCCGCTCTTTTGGTCAAAGTCGGTTTTGGCCTGAAAGGAGCCACCGTTTTCAAAATTAAATCTCACACCGGCATCCTTGATCTCATTCTGGTTGAAACTGATGTCGGGGATAAAAAATCCAAGATCTTTCAGCAAGTAGGTATGACTGACATTCTTATCCGTGAAACTCAACAGTCCCTTTTCCATGGCGATGTTCCGGAGAAAATAGGCAAAGGGCTTCGAGGGTTTACCAGCCTCTTCCGTTTTGGGTTTTGCTTTCAGGAACCTGAGAATATCGTCGAAGTTGAAGGTAGTATCCTGGCGTACGATGTTGACCGCCGGATGGACCAGCCTGAATTGCTCCACCACCAGTTTTGAGGCCAGCAAGGGGAAAGGTGAAATGTTCACGGCCAGAGTATCGAAGGAGACAAATGTGGCTTTGCCATCGGCTTCCATCATTTGAAATCCCAATATGCTGAAGGAGGTTCGAAAATAGTTGATTTTGATATCCTGTACGAACAATTTTCGGCCGGTATACTCCTGTCCGTGATCGTTGATGTACCGCTTAATCCCATAAGGGGCAGCGACCAAAACAGCCAGGATAATCACAAGGAGTGCCGGCAACAGGATGAACAAAATGACTCTATAAATTTTCTTCATGGGATGGTTTTTGCTCAAAAGTTTGGCCCAAGGCATGCATCACTGAATACGATGCCGAACTTTGTGCAAAATTAAGCTAATATTTCCGAGCAAGAGACCTCCAATCAGCAAAAAAATAAGGGAAGGATCTATTTATGTTAAATAAGTCCTTCCCTGTACTTCAACGGGAACCGTGAAAAGGGCAAAATGATTCACACTGTACCTTGTTGCACCCTCAGGGCAACGATACCAAAATGGATGTTCCCTTGCCTACCGTACTCTTGATCATGATCTTTCCCTCATACAGATCCACTATTTTCTTGGTAATGATGAGTCCTAGTCCGGACCCCTGTTGTTCATAATAATCCCTGTCAAATTGCATGTAGGCCCCTATTCTTGGGAGGTCATTGGATGCAATTCCCCGACCTTTGTCCCTGACGGTAAGGTGGAAGGTCCCCTCCTCCATGCTGCAACCCACCTCCACTTTGTCTCCGGGGTTAGAAAATTTAAAGGCGTTGTCGGTCAGTTCTTCCGTGATTTTCAAAAAATCCGAATTTCCTGTATAAGCTACTCCCTCCTTTCGGTTGAATACCAGATCTGCCTCTCTGTTGTAGTCCAGGGCAATCTCTTCCGCAACGCTCCTGCAAATTTTATCCAGCGATTTCAGTTTGACCACCTCAACGGAATCCTTCTTTTTAACTTCCAGCTGTGCATACATCAGGTAGTTTTGAATCAACCGATACAACCGCATCGAGCTGTCGTAAATGTTCTTTCCTACACCGGCAAGTTCTTCGTGGGTATAGGTCTGGGGGTAATCCATCAATAGCTGACCAAAGCCGATCATACCATTGAGAGGGGTTCTCAGTTCGTGTGGAAGGTGATGCATGATATTGTCCCTCAGCTCATTCAGCGATGCCTCCTTCTCGACAGCTATATCGGTTGCCCTCTTCAGCCGGGTATTGATGGCACTGAGAAGTTCCTCCCTAGTGTACGGTTTGGTGATGTAATCATCGGAGCCAAGTTCCATTCCTGTTCTCAGGTCGGATCTCTCCGAAAGGGCCGTCATGAAAATAAAGGGAATCAATTTTGTCTTCTCGCTCTTCCGGATTCTGGTCAGCACTTCATAGCCATCCATGACAGGCATCAGGATATCGCACAGGATCAGATCGGGAAGATAGGTTTGCGCCAAGAGAATGCCGTTCTCCCCATTTTCGGCCTCAGCCACCTGGAAGCCTTCGTAGGTCAGAATTTCGGAAACACCTTTCCTGAGCAAAACTTCATCTTCAATCACCAGTATTTTTTTCATTTTAGCTTTGTAAAGTATCATTTTTGAGTATTCAATTGCAATTCACTCTAACATTCAGGGGATCAGTTTCATCCAGGTTGACTCATCGTCTGCCGGAAGAAATTCCAGGGCGCACCTTACGGCAAGCCCAGCATCTGTGGCAGGTGTACAGTGAAGGTGCTACCCTTCCCCAGCGCACTTTTATAGGTAATATCTCCGCCGTGCAAACGAACAGATTCTTCGACTATACTCAATCCCAGACCGTTGCCCTGTATCTGTTTGGCGTTGTCGGCCCTGTAAAAGGGGAGGAAGAGATTTTTCTGGTTTTCCTCCGGAATGCCAATCCCATTGTCTTTTATGATCAGTTGAATCTGGTCAAATTGCTCCTTGATTTTAACTTCTACGACCGGATCAGGCTGTGCATATTTGATCGCGTTGGAAATCAGGTTGTTCAATACCTGCACCATCAGTCTGCCGTCCAGCATCATCGGCAGGGTAGTGAAATCACTCTCTAATTTTATTTTGTTCTTCAGCAGGCTGTCTGAATTAAAATCCTTGATGGTTGTATGGCAGAGTGCGACCAGGTCAATCAATTGCGGATCATAGCTTACTTTCCCTTCCTGAATCTTAGCTATCTGCATCACATCCGTCACCACCTTGGCCAGGTGCTGCACCTGTTCCTTGATATTCGTCAGCTTCTGTTCAATTTGCGTGTCATCCATCTTCGAACGATAGGTCTTCAGGGAGTCGCTCATCATCAGGATGGAAGCCAGTGGAGTCCTGAATTCGTGGGAAGCCATCGAGACAAACCGTGACTTGAGTTCATTCAGCTCCTTCTCCTTGGCAATGGATGATTTCAAGCTCTCTTCGAACCGCTTGCGGTCGGTGATATCAATCTTGATGGCAATGAAATTTTGGATCTCCCCATTGTAATCAAGTACTGGAGTAATGGTCTGTTCTTCCGGATAGAAGGTGCCATCTTTTCTCTTGTTGATGATTTCGCCGCTCCATACTTTTCCATGGAGAATCGATGACCACATTTCTGCGAAAAAAGCATTGTCATTTTTGCCAGTTCCAATAATTTCCCCGCAATGCTTTCCGATGAACTCTTCCGACTGATAGCCCGTTAACCGGGTGAAACCCGAATTGGCCCACTGAATCCGTCCCTTGACATCCGTGATGATGATGGCAAGAGTAAAGGATTCAAATGCGGCACTCTGCATCCGCAGTGCGGTTTCATGCATCTCCCTTTCCGTCACATCCCTGGAAATTCCGAACAAGGCATCTTTCCCATCCCATTTCCCCAGAATGACGTAGGTTTCTACGGGAATCAGGGTTCCGTCTTTTGCCATCAATGGCACCGGGCAATAGGCGGCCTTTCCTGCCAGCATATCCTCCACAATTGAACCAGCTTCATTCCGGCGCTCGGGAGGATGAACATCCAATACGTGAAATTGCTTGAGCTCATTTGTCGTATATCCAAGTCGTCTCTCTACCACGCTGTTTGTAAGCAGGATCGTTCCCTCCATATCCAGGATAAACATAAAATCATTGATGGTGTCAAACATCATCCTGAAATTCAGCTGACTGGAGAACAGTGCTTTTTCAGCATTGATCCTGGAAATGGTTCCTCCCAGCTGAAATGCCAGAGCTTCTATGGATATTTGTATGTTCTCATAGAAATCGGGATGATGCCTGGAGGCGAGGTTCAATGCCCCAATCACTTTGTCTTCGTGTTTGATCGGAATCACGGCAAGGCTAAGCAGATGTTCCCGTTCATCGTTCACCAGATTGGTGAAGTTTTCGGGTCGGTACAAACCGTAAATGGGGTCACCTTTGGCCACAATCTTGTACTCCGGAGTATCCGAATCCAGATTGGATTTTGCCTTTATAAAATCATCAGATAGTCCCCTGTGTACGGCAAGCTTCAATTCAAAATTGGTGGAGTCCAAAAGGTAGATACCGCCGGCATCTATGCTCTGAACCTGAAACAGGGCATCCAACGTCAGTTGGAGTGCCTTCTGCAAATCGTTGGTGGCACTCAGCTGGGTGGCAAGATCCCGCTGAAGAACGATGAGCTTTTCGGTATTTTTACGCTGGGTGATCTCTTCAAAGATGTACAACCGACCATGGTAATGATCCTCCGCATCCCTGATCTGGGTTGAAAATCTACGGATGGTACGGCCATTGATGAAAGGGATCTCATCCTCCACAACGACCCTGTTATCTTCAAACTGCAATGGTTTGCAGGA
>TBL_comb47_HYPODRAFT_10002161_pt1 | contig 24554 bp, 14 predicted proteins | sample TroBogypolimnion_40_FD_10682 | JGI IMG/M metagenome (IMG submission 10682)
ACGATGACGCGCATCAGGCTTTGGCTTGCACAGCCTGTACCGCGGCCTGCAGTTGGCGGGCCACGCTTTCGCCCAAACGCAAGGCGCTGGCCGTGTCCGTCACGGTGGCTTGTTCGGCAACCTGGGCCAGCGACTGCACGCCTTCCGGATCGCCCCAGGCGGCGCGCATGCTCAGCACATCACCACTAAAGGTGGCGTGGGCCGCCAGCGGCATGGAGCAACTGCCGCCCATGACGCGGCTGACCGCGCGCTCAGCGCTGACCACCAGCCAGGTCTTGGTATCCATCAGATGCGACAGGGCCTTGACCACATCGTCGCGGCCCGAGCGCACCTCGATACCGAGTGCGCCCTGTCCGGCAGCGGGCAGCATTTCGGTGGTCTCGAACACGGTGCGAATACGCTCGGCCAGGCCCAGGCGCTTGAGACCGGCAGCCGCCAGCACAATGCCGTCGTACAGACCGTCGTCAAGCTTGCGCAGGCGGGTGTCCAGATTGCCGCGCAAGGGCTCAATCTTCAGGTCTGGTCGCAGGGCGCGCAGCAAGGCCATGCGGCGCAGGCTGGAGGTGCCCACGGTGGCGCCTTGGGGCAGGTCCTGCAGCGTGGCGTATTTCGGCGAGACCCAGGCATCGCGCGGATCTTCGCGTTCCATGACGCAGGCCAGCTCAAAGCCACTGGGCAGCTCCATCGGCACGTCTTTTAGCGAATGCACAGCCAGGTCGGCCCGGCCGTCCTCCAGCGCGGTCTCCAGCTCCTTGACAAACAGGCCCTTGCCGCCGACCTTGCTGAGCGAGCGGTCCAGAATCTGGTCGCCCAAAGTGGTCATGCCCAACAGGGTGACCTGGTGGCCTTGCAGCTCCAAAAGAGCCTTAACGTGGTTTGCTTGCCACAGAGCCAGGCGGCTCTCACGGGTGGCGATGGTGAAATGTTGCACTGCGGTAACCTGGTTGTAACGTGAAGATCTTCTTGAATGCTAGCATGGACTCCCATGAAGAACACCACCTCCCCAGCCCCCGCCGCCGCGCTTGCTGCCGCAGCCAACAAGCGCAACAAAGACAACGAGCGCCCCTTGGTCGAAGACATCCGGTTTTTGGGCCGGATTCTGGGCGACGTGATACGCGAGCAGGAGGGCGTGGAGGCCTTTGAGCTGATCGAGCAGATACGCAAGCTGTCGGTGGCGTTCCGGCGCGACGCCGATCACGAAGCCGACAAGGCGCTTAAAAAATTGCTCAAGAGTTTGAGCGGCGACCAGACGGTGAGCGTGATCCGCGCCTTCACCTACTTCAGCCACCTGGCCAACCTGGCCGAAGACCGCCACCACATCCGCCGCCGCGCCGTGCACGAGCGCGCCGGTGAGACGCAGGAAGGCAGCATCGAGGTGGCGCTGTCGCGCCTGCGCTGGGCCGGCATCTCGCCGCGCGTCATTTCACAAACCCTGGCGCAAAGCTATGTGGCGCCGGTGCTCACAGCCCACCCGACCGAGGTGCAGCGCAAGAGCATTCTGGATGCCGAGCGCGACATCGCCCAGTTGCTGACCGCACGCGACGACATCAAGCAGCGCGCAGCGCCCTTTGAGGGCAAGAAGGATGCGCTGACGCCCAAGGAACTGGCCGCCAACGAGGCGCAGATGCGGGCCCGCGTCATGCAACTGTGGCAGACACGCTTGCTGCGCTTTAGCAAGCTCACCGTGTCCGACGAAATTGAAAACGCACTGAGCTATTACGAATCCACCTTTTTGCGCGAAATCCCCAAGCTCTATGCCGAACTCGAAGAGTTGCTGGGCACGCAGCCGGTGCACACCTTTTTGCGCATGGGCCAGTGGATTGGTGGCGACCGTGACGGCAACCCCAATGTCAGCGCCCAGACCCTGGAATACGCGCTGCGCCGCCAGAGCGAGGTGGCGCTGCGCCACTACCTGACCGAAGTGCACTTCCTGGGCAGCGAGCTATCGATCAGCGCCCTGCTCAATAGCTGCACCGAAGACATGCTGGCCCTGGCCGAGCGTTCGCCCGATACCAACGAACACCGCAAGGACGAGCCCTATCGCCGTGCCCTGACCGGCGTCTATGCGCGCCTGGCCGCCACGCTGCAGGACCTGACCGGCACCAGCGCCGCACGCCATGCCGTGGCACCGCAAAACGCCTACAAAACGGCCGAAGAATTCATTGCCGACCTGCGCGTGGTCGAGGCCTCGCTGCAGGCCCACCATGGCGCGGCCCTGACGGCCCAGCGCCTGCACCCGCTGATACGCGCGGTCGAAGTGTTCGGCTTCCATCTGGCTACCGTCGACCTGCGCCAAAGCTCAGACAAGCACGAGGAAGTGGTGGCCGAACTGCTGGCCACGGCCCGCGTGGAATCCAGCTACCAAGCCCTTGACGAAACCGCCAAGCGCAGCCTGTTGCTGCGCCTGTTGAACGACGCCCGCCCCCTGCGCGTGCACGGCGCCACCTATTCGGCCCACGCCAACGCCGAGCTGGCGATCTTCACCATGGCCAGAGAAATGCGTTCGCGCTTTGGCCATGAAGCGATTCGCCACTACATCATCAGCCACACCGAAACCGTGAGCGACCTGCTGGAGGTGCTGCTGCTGCAAAAGGAAGTGGGACTGATGCAAAGCACGCTGGATGCACAGGGCCATGGCGACCTGATCGTGGTGCCGCTGTTCGAGACCATTGAAGACCTGCGCAATGCCGCGCCCATCATGCGCGAGTTCTACGCCCTGCCGGGCGTGGCCGAGCTGGTCAAGCGCAGCGGCGCCGAGCAGGACATCATGCTGGGCTACTCCGACAGCAACAAGGATGGTGGCATCTTCACCAGCAATTGGGAGCTTTACCGCGCCGAGATTGCGCTGGTTGAGCTGTTTGAAGAGCTGGACAAAAACCACAAGATCAAGCTGCGCATGTTCCATGGCCGTGGCGGCACGGTCGGGCGTGGCGGCGGCCCGAGCTACCAGGCTATCCTGGCCCAGCCCCCCGGCACGGTGCGCGGCCAGATCCGCCTGACCGAGCAGGGCGAGGTCATAGGCTCCAAATACGCCAACCCCGAGATCGGCCGGCGCAATCTGGAAACCCTGGTCGCGGCTACCCTGGAGGCCACGCTGTTGCAACCGACCAAGTCGGCCAGCAAGGCCTTTCTGGATGCGGCTGCCGAGCTGTCGCAAAGCAGCATGGCGGCCTACCGCGCCCTGGTCTATGAGACCCCCGGCTTCACCGAATACTTTTTCAGCTCCACGCCGCTGCGCGAGATTGCCGAGCTCAACATCGGTTCGCGCCCGGCCTCGCGCAAGCCAAGCCAGGCAATTGAAGACCTGCGCGCGATCCCCTGGGGCTTTAGCTGGGGCCAGTGCCGCCTGACCTTGCCCGGCTGGCTGGGCTTTGGTTCGGCCGTCAACGCCTTCATCGAAGGCGCGACCCCGGCGCAAAGCAAGGAACGCCTGGCGTTGCTGCAAAAGATGTACAAGCAATGGCCGTTCTTCAAGACCCTGCTCTCGAACATGGACATGGTGATGGCCAAGAGCGATCTGGCCCTGGCCTCTCGCTATGCCGAACTGGTGACCGACGTGAAACTGCGCAAACGCATCTTCAGCGCCATCGAGGCCGAATGGCATGCCACGGCCCAGGCCCTGAACCTGATCACCGGAGACAAGCAGCGTCTGGCAAACAACGCCTCGCTGCAGCGCTCCATCAAGCACCGCTTTCCCTACATCGACCCGCTGCACCACCTGCAGGTGGAACTGGTGCGCCGCTACCGCGCCGGCATTGCCGACGAGAGGGTGCAGCGCGGCATCCACATCTCGATCAACGGCATCGCGGCAGGACTCAGGAATACCGGTTAGGCCAGGGCACGATCCCCGGCTAACGCTGGGGACTGCAGCTTACTTTTCCGGGCGCATGACCAGCTGCACATTGTGGTCGCTGGTCAGATAGCGTCGCGCTGCCGTACGGATAACGTCGGCGGTGACGGCCTCGACGCGTTTTTCAAAGTCCAGAATGAGCTTGGGGTCGGTGCCAATCAGCTCGGCCCGCTGCAGACTACTGAGCCAATAGGCGTTCTCCCGCATTCCCTTGCGATATTCCAACAACCAGTTGGTCTTGACCTTGGCGAGGTCCTCGGCCAGTGGCCCCAGGTCCTGGATTTTCTGAATTTCGTTGAAGGCCGCCGCCAGCACCTTGTCCACATTTTCCGGCGCACAGGGCAGCGATAGGTCCAGCCGGTAGTGCGGATAGGGTGTTTTGAACAAATCACCGCCCATACCGCCACCATAGATCAGGGTCAGCTTTTCCCGCAGCACATCGATGATCCGCAGATTTACCACCCCCACCAAAGCGGCCAGCAACAGGCGCTCGTCTGGAGAATAAACCGCGTCGCCTGCAAAACTGATTGCGACTTGGGCTTTGGGCTCGCTGCCCACCCTCACCTCTTTCTTCACCACTCCTGGCACGGGCCGCATTCCCAAGTCCCGATAACCCAGCACCAGCTCGGGCGTGGGCAGACTCGCCAGATAGCTGGCGATCAATGGCCGGATGCGGTCCAGCGTAAAGCTGCCAACGATTAAAAAAGTCATTCCTCGGGCGCTGGAGAAACGCTGACTGTCGATTTCCAGAATCCGGTCCAGACTCAAGTGCTCAAAGTTCTCCGGCCTGGGCGTCAGCCACAGGCGGGGATGGTTGTCATACAGGGCGATTTGCTTGGCGTCAGCAAACACCGACTCAGGGCGCGCCATCGCGTTCTTTGCAGCGTCCTGGGTGCGGCTGACAAACGACTGGAACAGCGCCTCGTCCCTGCGTGGGGGAGCAAATTTCAGGTGAACCAGTTGCAGCAGTGTTTCCAGGTCGGCATTGCTGGAGCTGCCACTGAGCCCTTCCGTCAATGCATCCAGGCCCGCGTGAAAGGAGACCAGTTTGCCGGACAACATTTTCTCGACCTCGGTCGGACTGAAGTCTGCCACTCCCATGCCTGAGATGATTTGGCTGGAATAGCCCGCGTTATACATATCGGCCACGTCAAACAGCGACTGCCCACCATAGCGGCTGGCCGACACCAGAATCTGGTCATTTTTGAAATCCGTGGGCTTCAGAATCACCTTCAGACCATTGGACAACCGCATCTCGGTCACGCCCAGCGCCTCATCCACACGCTCAGACTGGATACTTCCTGCCTGGGGCATGCGGGCCATCAAGGTCGTGGCCAAGGGCTTTTCTTGCCTGGCAAGCACCGGGATTTGCTCTGCGGCCCGCACCGCGTCAAGCAGTTGCGCCTGCGTAGGCGCCTGGTTACCTTGCTTGGCGCTGCCGGTATAGACCACCAACTTGGCCGCACGCTCGGGAATCACGCTGCGTGCAAAGGCGTTGACATCCTCGACGCCAATGCCGGGCAACAGTGCGCGGGCATAAGCCAGTTCATTTTCAGTTCCGGGAATTTCCTCGCGCAGCAGAAAATTGCGCAGGTATTCGCCGGCGTAGGCTGCGGACTCCGTCTTGTCCTTCTCGGCGAATCCCTGCTCCGCCGCACGCAACAGGCTTTTGCGCGCACGCTCCAGCTCGGCCTCGCTAAAGCCGAAGATGCGGGCTCGCGCGGCCTCCGCCGCCAGCGCCTGGCTAGCCGAAGCCACTCCCTGGCGACCCAGCACCGCAACAGACACAAACAAGCGGTAATCGGGCGCCAGCCCCTCCACTGCGCTGCTGCCACCGACAAAGGGAGGCATCGCCTGTTGCGTCAACTCATGCATGCGTTGATTGAGCATGGTGGCAAACATGCGCTCCAGCAGCTCTTGGCGGAAGTCTGCCATCGTCAGCACAATGGGCTTGGGCATCACTGGGTAGTGAATCTGCATCATTTCGTTGGTGGCCTCCGGGTCGGTCACCACCACCGCTTCCGGGGCGGCGCGCACCGGTATCACGGGATAGGTTCTGGGGCGCTCCGGTGCCGGATTGACCAGTGCGCCAAAGTGCTGCTGCACCTCGGCCAGCATCTGCGCCGGCTCCATGTCGCCCACCACCACCACGGCCATCAAGTCCGGACGGTACCAGTCGTGGTAAAAGCGCTTGATGGCGTCCACCTTGAAGTGCTTCAAAAGGTCTTCCTTGCCTATGGGCAGGCGCCTGGCGTACAGGGAGCCGCCGAACATCTTGGGCAGCAATACCTTGTTCATGCGGTCCTGCGCACCTCGCCCCAGGCGCAACTCTTCGAGCACGATGGCGCGTTCCGAATCCACGTCCACCGCATCGAAACTCAGACCCTGGGCCCAGTCCTGTAGCACCAGGAATCCCTTTTCCACATCCTCCGGTTTGTCGGTAGGCAGCGGCAGGATGTAGACGGTTTCATTGAAGCCGGTATAGGCATTCAGGTCGGCACCAAACTTCAGGCCAATCGACTGCAGGTAGGAAACCAGCTCGTGCTTTTTGAAGTGGGTAGAGCCATTGAAGGCCATGTGCTCGGTGAAATGCGCCAGCCCTTGCTGGTCCTCATCCTCCAAAACCGAGCCTGCCTTGACCACCAGACGCAGCTCCAAACGCTTGGCCGGCAGGCTGTTCTTCTGCAGGTAATAGGTCAGCCCATTGGGCAAGGTCCCCACCGTGACCTGCGGGCCAATCGGCAACGGATCCTTCAAATTCAGTGCGTCGGCCCAGACTACGTCCCAACCGGCAAGCAGCAGCAAGGAGAGCACGCATAATTTTTGAATTTTTTTGCTGAACATGGGCTGAGGCGGCTTATAAAAGCGACAAGCATACGTGCAAGACGTAAAGCCCGTAACCGCCGCCCAAATGCCGTTTGCCAGAGCGTCGATAATATTTGGGTGTTCCCACTTTCACCGGAGTCTGACGCCTTCTGCGGCGCAGTCCCAATCAATGCCAAGCCCCATGTCCTCCAAGCCCACCTCCGCCCCATCCGTTAAGCCCTCTGACGACCAACTAGCCAACAAATCCCAGGCCTGGTCCGCGCTGTTTTCCGAGCCCATGAGCGACCTGGTCAAGCGCTACACCTCCAGCGTGTTTTTTGACAAGCGCCTGTGGCTGGCCGACATCACCGGCAGCCTGGCACACGCCGAGATGCTGTGCCACCAGGGCATCATCAACGCGACGGACCATGCCTCCATCCAGAGCGGCATGGCCACCATACGCGGCGAGATTGAGGCCGGCGACTTTGAATGGAAGCTGGACCTGGAAGACGTGCACCTCAACATCGAGGCCCGCCTGACTTCCCTGGTGGGTGACGCCGGCAAACGCCTGCACACCGGGCGTAGCCGCAACGACCAGGTGGCCACCGACGTGCGCCTGTGGCTGCGCGGCGAGATCGACCTGATCGGCGGCCTGCTGACCGAGCTGCAAAAAGCCCTGCTAGCGCTGGCCGACAAAAACGTGGAGGTGATCCTGCCCGGCTTCACGCACCTGCAGGTGGCGCAACCCGTGAGCTTTGGCCACCACATGCTGGCCTATGTGGAAATGTTCAGCCGCGATGCCGAGCGCATGGGAGATGTGCGTAAGCGCGTCAACCGCCTGCCGCTGGGCGCCGCCGCCCTGGCGGGCACCAGCTACCCGCTGGACCGCGAACGCGTGGCCGACAGCCTGGGTATGGAGGGCGTCTGCCAGAACAGCCTGGATGCGGTGAGCGACCGCGACTTTGCCATCGAGTTCACGGCAGCAGCCACGCTGGCCATGGTGCACATCAGCCGCCTGTCCGAAGAGCTGATTTTGTGGATGAGCCAGAGCTTTGGCTTTATCGACATTGCCGACCGCTTTTGCACCGGCAGCTCCATCATGCCGCAGAAGAAAAACCCCGACGTGCCCGAACTGGCCAGGGGCAAGACCGGTCGCGTGGTCGGCCATCTGATGGGCCTGATCACCTTGATGAAGGGCCAGCCCCTGGCCTACAACAAGGACAACCAGGAAGACAAGGAGCCGCTGTTCGACACCGTGGACACCTTGAAGGACACGCTGCGCATCTTTGCCGAAATGGTGGGCGGCATCAGCGTCAAACCCGAGGCCATGGAGCGCGCTGCCAAGCGCGGCTACGCCACCGCCACCGACCTGGCCGATTACATGGTGAAAAAGGGACTGGCTTTCCGCGATGCGCACGAGGTGGTGGCGCATGCCGTGAAGACCGCGATTGCCAAGGGCGTGGACCTGTCGGAGCTGTCTCTGGCCGAGCTGCAGGCCTTCAACCCCAAGATCGAGGCCGATGTGTTTGAGTGTTTGAGCCTGCGCGGCTCGCTCAACGCCCGCAATATCCTGGGCGGCACGGCGCCAAACCAGGTGCGTGCGCAGATCGCACGCCACCAGGCCCGGCTGGCTTAGGTTTTTTCTTCGGAAGCTGCCGACCCACGGTTGACAGCTTCCTCGCCCGGCGCTGCACCGCGCAGCAACTGCAGCGCCAGCTCAAAGTCAAAACCCCGGATGGCCGCGTCCACCTGGTCCCCTTGGGGCACCACGGCCTTGAGTACCCGGGCGTGGCTTTCCCACAGCTCTGCGGCCCGGGAATCGTCATCGGCAAGCCATTCGTCAATCGTTTGCAGCAGACTAAGTGCCGACGCACGCTCCCCATCGGTCAAGGGCTGTATGTCATCCTGCTCAGGCACCAGCTCTGGTATGTGGCGCAGTTCCGCAACCAAGGCGTCCAGCAATTCCTCAGCCTGTGCAATGGAGGCTCTGCGCGCCAGCTTGGAGGCATGGGTGCGCAGGCAGCGCTCCAGTGCATCCGCCACATCGGCCAGGCGCTTGGCACCCAGACTGGCCGAGACGCCCTTGAGCGTATGCGCAATCCGCTCTGCGGTTTCCTCATCACCGCCATCCAGGCACTCCCGTAAGCGCAGCATGGCGTCGGTCTGACCGGCCAGGAATCTTTGCAACATGCTCGAATAAAACGCCACATTGCCCAGCGAGCCGCTCAGGCCCGCTTGCACGTCCAACCCGGTGACGCGGGTCAATGCTTCCATCAGACCCTGGCTGCCTTGCGCGTCCGGTTCCGGGCTGGGTCGCTGCACGGCTACCGACTCGCCAAGGCCAGGGCGGGGCCGCACACAGGTGAGCAGCACGCGCCACAGCTCGTCTGGCCTGATCGGTTTGGTGACAAAAGCATTCATGCCGGCCTGCAGACACTGATCGCGATCGGCCTGCATGGCGTTGGCGGTCATCGCCACAATCGGCATGCGGTCGCCGTGGCTTGCGCGCAAGCGCTGCGCGGCCGTCACCCCATCCATCACCGGCATCTGCATGTCCATCAACACCATGTCATAGGGCAGGCCTTCGGCCAAACGCGCCGCCACCCGCTCCAGGGATATCTGGCCGTTTTCCGCCACATCCACCTGAAGGCCGACACTGCGCAGCATTTCGCAGGCCACCATCTGGTTGATTTCGTTGTCCTCCACCAACAGGATGCGCGCGCCGGCAATGCAGTGCATCTCGTCTTCGAGGGCGCTGTGCTTCACTGACGCCATCGGCTGGGCCGGCGCAGAGGAGTGCCCCACAAGCTGCATCATGGTGTTGACCAACAGCGAGCTGTTCACCGGCTTGGCCAACACATGGTCTATGCCCAGCAGTTCGGCGCCCTTCACCAGTTCCTGGCGCCGGTGTGCCGTGACCATCAGAACAAAGGGGGTGGCCACGGCATGCATCGCCTGGATTTCGCGTACCGTCTCCAGGCCGTCCATACCGGGCATCAGCCAGTCCATCATGACAAAGTCGAAGGGCTTGCCACTGGCATGGGCTGCTTGAATCACACCCAGCGCCGCCAGGCCTGAAGCGACACATTTCACCTCAAAGCCAATGGCCAGCAACATGTCGCTCATGACCATTGCAGCGGCCTCGTTGTCGTCCACCACCAGCACGCGCGCGCCATGCAGATCCATCTGCGGCAGGGAGATGATTTTCTCCTCCGAGCCTATGCCCAGGCGCGCAGTGAACCAGAAGTGTGAACCCCGGCCCAACGCGCTTTCCACGCCGACGTCGCCACCCATGGCCTGCGCCAGGCTTTTGCTGATGGCCAGCCCCAGACCGGTACCGCCATATTGGCGGGTGGTGGACTTGTCGGCCTGCTCAAAGCTCATGAACAGGCGCGACTGCTGCTCTTCGGTCATACCGATGCCGGTGTCCGACACCGAAAACAGCAGCTGTACCTGGCGGCCGCTGCGCTCCTGCAATGCAATATCCACACGCACCTCGCCGGACGGAGTGAACTTCACCGCATTGTTGGCGTAATTGATCAACACCTGGCCAATGCGCAAGGGGTCGCCCAGCAACACCCTGGGAATGTCGGGATCGACGTAGCACAGCAGTTCCAGCCCCTTGCTCTCGGCTTTTTCGGACATCAGGTTCACCACGTTGTCGATGACCGAATCCAGCTCAAAGGACACGGACTCAATCTCCAGCTTGCCCGATTCGATTTTGGAAAAGTCCAGGATGTCGTTGATGATGCCCAGCAGGTGCTCCCCGCTCTGCTGGATCTTGAGCAGGTAGTCCTGGGTGCGCGGCGCCAGTTCGGTCTTCAGCGCCAGGGTGGACAGGCCGATGATGGCGTTCATGGGCGTGCGGATTTCGTGGCTCATATTGGCCAGAAACTCGCCCTTGGTATGCGAGGCCGCTTCCGCATCGCGCTTGGCTTCCTGCAAGCCACCCACCGACTGCTGCAGGCTGTCACCCATGGCTTGCAAGGCCTGGAGCAGGGTGCCGGCCTCATCGGCATAGGCATCGTGCTGCGGCACCTGGTATTCGCCGTCGGCCACGCGTTTGGCGATGGCCAGGGCCTGGTTCAGAGGCCGCAAAATACTGCGGTGTATCAGTCCTGCCAACACGATCACCAAGGCCAGCGAGACTATCAGGATCAGCACCTGCAGCAGGCGGGCGGAGTCCACCTCAGACAGTGCCTGCGCCTCGTTGTCGTGCGCATTGCGTTGGGCCAGCTCCACCACCTGGTCGATTGCCACGCGCTGCGACTCGTAAAGCCGGGTCAGCTCCACCAGAACGCGTTCACTGCGCCTGCGGTCATTGAGAAAGATCGCCGGCAGCAATTCCGCATTGACATGGTCGAAAAATGCCTGGGCCGGACTATGCGCACGTTGCAGAGCCGCAGCCAGATCGGGCTCCCATTGCACCGCTTCCCAGACGCGGTGCCTGACCTCATATTCCTGCTGCAGACGCTTGAGCCGATCGATCAGGACACCCGGTGTATAGCCACCGAGGCCGGAACTCAGTTGCACACAGGTCAGGTAGGACTCGATGATGTATTCGGGTGGCGGCAGCATGTCCGACACCAGCTGCTGGCTCTGCTCGATGCGCTGGGAAAGCGGCCCACCCACACTGACCTGTTGCATGGCATAAAAGGTCCAGCCGCCATAGGCCAGAAAGCCCAGCGAAAAGACGGCCAGCAACAGTCCCAGGCGAAGCCCGAACTTGAAACGCCGCAGCCAGTCCATTGCCCGTCCTAACTCGAAGGCAAGGCCCGCAGCGCAGGCAAGCCGCCTGAATCACTCGAACCGGGGAGGCGGAACACCGACACCGACTCCACCAGAGCGTTGGCCTGGCGTTTCAAGCTGATGGCGGCGGCGGCCATCTCTTCCACCAACGCCGCATTCTGCTGCGTGGTGTGGTCCATTTCGGTGACCGCCTCGCCCACCTGATTGACGCCAATTGATTGCTCGCTGCTGGCCAGGGTGATTTCGCCCACGATGTCCGACACCCGCTGGATGGACTGCACGATCTCCTGCATGGTGTGGCCGGCCTGGTCCACCAGAGAGGCGCCCTGCTGCACCTGGTCCACACTGGCGGTAATCAGGGTTTTGATTTCCTTGGCTGCATCGGCGCTGCGCCCTGCCAGGGCGCGCACCTCGCTGGCCACCACGGCAAAGCCCCGGCCCTGCTCGCCGGCGCGCGCCGCTTCCACCGCCGCATTGAGTGCCAGGATATTGGTCTGAAAGGCAATGCCGTCGATCACGCCAATGATTTCGGAAATCTTGTGCGACTGCTGATTGATGCCGCGCATGGTGTGCACCACCTGATTGACCACGCCGCCGCCCTGCACCGCAATGGACGAGGCGTTGATGGCCAGCTGATTGGCCTTGCTGGCGTTGTCGGCGTTCAGGCGCACCTGCGCACTCAACTCCTCCATGGAAGCGGCCGTGGTCTGCAGGGCCCCGGCCTGGTTTTCGGTGCGAACGCTGAGGTCTGAATTGCCCTGCGAAATTTCCCCTGCGGCCAGGTCCACGCTGACCGAGCCGGCGCGCACCTGGTCCACCAGCAGCACCAGATTGGACTGCATGTGCTGCATGGCCCGCAGCAGCTGGGCAAACTCGTGCTCACCGCGGGTCTCTATGCGGGCGCTCAGGTCACCAGACGCAAAGGTTTGCGCGGCCTGCACCGCCTCGCGCAAGGGCCTGCTGATGCTGCCCACAATCAGCACCGCAACCCCCAGACTGGCAGCCAGGGAGGCCATAAATATGCCGGCCAGCAGGCCACCGGCCAACCGGATGCGCTCCTCGGCGTCCTGCTGATCCTGGTCCACCAGGCTATTGGCCTTGGCCACCACCCGGTCTATCGCCTTGCGGTGCAGTTCATAGGCTGTTTCGGCCTCCTGCAGGGCCAGGGTCAAGGCGGCCCGGTCTTGCTTTTGCGCGGCCGGAATCAATGACCCAAACACAACCGTATAAAACGCCTGGGCAGGCGCATCCGCCTGCTGGAGCAACAGGTCGTCCAGTTCCGGGCCCAGGCCGCTGGCCTGCCACTTGTGGTGGGCGTCGTTGTAATCCTTGCGCAGGTGCTGCAGCGTTTGCGTCAATGCATCACGGCCTGTGGCGTCGGCGGCACTGCTGAGGCGCAAGACGGTCAGATAGGACTCGATGATGTAGGCCGGCGGCGGCAGGATGTCGGCCACCAGATCCTTGTTCTTGACAATGCGCTGAAACAGCGGGCCATTGACCTGCAGCTCGGTCAGCGTCTTGAACGTCCAGAGCCCGAAGAAGGCNAAGCCCAAGGTGAATAGGCAGAGCAAAATGGCGAAGCGTTTGCGAATGCCAAGCTGGTCAAAAAGAAAAGCCATGAACCCTCCCAGGGTGCTGTCCAAGGGCCCTGCCCTGCAGCGATACAGTTCATGCACGCGAATAATCGTGCACACTCAATCGCACAATTGTGCTACCTGAGCCGGCGTGAGCGCACACCTATCACCTATTTATTTACACATTTTTGTTTCACATCAAGCGAAACGGGGATGTACCNGGGCAAAAAACGGCGGCAAAATATTTTCAGCCTGCGCCACCCCGATTTCAATAGCCCCCAAGGCCGGGCGAACGTACCATCGCGGCAGTTTCAAAAACCAGAGGCCCCCATGACCGTTATCACCACCGTTGAAGACCTGCGCGTATTGGCCGAGAAGCGCGTGCCGCGCATGTTCTACGACTACGCCGACTCCGGCTCCTGGACCGAGTCCACCTACCGAGCCAACGAGTCCGACTTCCAGAAGATCAAACTGCGCCAGCGCGTGGCGGTCAACATGGAAAACCGGACCACCGCCACCAAGATGGTCGGCCAGAACGCCAAGATGCCGGTCTGCATTGCGCCGGTGGGCCTGTGCGGCATGCAAAACGCCGATGGCGAGATCAAGGCCGCCAAGGCAGCAGAAAAGTTCGGCATTCCGTTCACGCTGTCGACCATGAGCATCTGCTCGATTGAAGACATTGCGCAGAACACCAGCGCACCCTTTTGGTTCCAGCTCTATATGATGCGCGACCGCGACGCCATGAAGAAGATGATTGAACGTGCCCGCGCCGCCCGCTGCAGCGCCCTGGTGCTGACACTGGACCTGCAGGTGATAGGCCAGCGCCACAAGGACCTCAAGAACGGCCTGACCGCACCGCCCAAGCCGACGATCGCCAACATCATCAACCTGCTGACCAAGCCGCGCTGGTGCTTAGGCATGGCCGGCACGCGCCGCCACACCTTTGGCAACCTGGTCGGCCATGTGAAGGCGGTGACCAATATGTCGTCCCTGGCGTCCTGGACCAACGAACAGTTTGACCCCACCCTGTCTTGGGACGACGTCAAATGGGTCAAGGAGCAGTGGGGCGGCAAGCTCATCCTCAAGGGCATTCAGGACCTGGAGGACGCGCATCTGGCGGTGGCCAGCGGCGCCGATGCCATCGTGGTCAGCAACCATGGCGGGCGCCAACTGGACGGCGCGCCCAGCAGCATCTCGGCCCTGCCAGCCATTGCGCAGGCGGTGGGCGAGCAGATTGAGGTATGGATGGATGGCGGCATCCGCAGCGGCCAGGACGTGCTCAAGGCCTGGGCACTGGGTGCGCGCGGCACCATGATTGGCCGCGCTTTTGTCTATGGTCTGGGCGCCATGGGCGAGGCCGGCGTGACCAAGGCGCTGGAGATCATCCACAAGGAGCTCGACATCACCATGGCCTTTTGCGGCCACACCAACATCCAGAACGTCACCACCAATATCCTGCTGCCCGGCAGCTACGACTTCAAACCCTGAGCGTCAGACCAAGCCGCCGCCCCAAGTAGAGGCCTTCACTGCATGGGCTGGCGGATGATGGTTTTCCACTTGTCGGGCGCGGTTCGGCGGACATCGCTCAAATAGATTTCGTGCAGCTTGCCGCGCGGCTTGCCGTGCTGCTTGACGAAGCGCTGCAATTTCTCAATCGTCGGACCTTCCTCTGAGAACGGGCCGATGTGCAGAATCTGCGCGCACTGGCCCTCGACAAAATTATTCAGGCGCACCGACATCAACGCCGCCAGCGGCTTGCTTGCCTGCAGCCCGCCTATGGCCCCGTACATCATGGCCGGCGTGATAAACGGGGGTTGCATGATCATGGCGGTCCACTTCCAATGGGACTTGTCCTGAGGGTCAAAGTCCCGCATGTCATCGGCCCACCACAGCGACTCCAAGGGCAGCACGCCATAGTCCAGCGCCAGCGTCCCCTGCTTGACCACGGACTTCAGGGCATAAGCCACGGCGAACAGCGCCTCGACGGCGTCTTGGTACGATTGCGCCGTATTCGGATCGCCCTCCCCATCCACCATGAGAAAACCCATGGGTGGCACGTCCACCTGTACCACCTCTTTGCTTGAAGCCTGGTACAGCTGCTTCAACTCATTTTTGAAATCGACTTTCTCCACGGTTTACTCCTGTGCTGGATAAGACGGCAGCCGAACCGGGGTGGTGGGGCGACGCAGCAGCAACCATAAAGGCCTCTCTATACTGTGGATTGCGCTTTCGCAATCTGCCATGCTGCTCTCCCCCGCATCCCCCTCCGCCCCCCGCCTGCGCCGCATTGCGCACCTGGACATGGACGCGTTTTACGCCTCGGTGGAGCTGTTGCGCTACCCGCAGCTCAAGGGCCTTCCGGTCGTGATTGGCGGCGGAAGAAGGCGCGAGGACGATTTGCTGGGGCGGCTGCGTGAGGTGCATCCGGAGCAGGAATGGAGCGGCGAACATCTGCACCAGATTCCGCTGGACTTCTTCCCCCGCCTGGCGGGCTACACCGGGCGCGGCGTCATCACCACCGCCACCTACGCGGCGCGCCAATTCGGCATTGGCTCGGCCGTGGGTCTGATGAAGGCCGCCAAGCTCTGCCCGCAGGCGATTCTGTTGCCGGTGGACTTTGACCAATACCGCCACTATTCGCGCCGCTTCAAGGCCATCGTCACCGACATCGCGCCGCTGATGGAGGACCGCGGTGTCGACGAGGTCTATATAGACTTCACCGATGTGCCCGGTGGCCAGCGCGAGGGCGGCCGGGTGCTGGCGCGCCTCATTCAAAAGGCGATTTTTGACGATACGGGCCTGACATGCTCGGTCGGTGTGGCGCCCAACAAACTATTGGCCAAAATGGCCAGCGAGTTCAACAAGCCCAAGGGCATTTCCGTCGTGTTGGAAGAGGATCTGGAAGAGAAAATTTGGCCGCTGGCCTGTCGCAAGATCAACGGCATAGGCCCCAAACTTGAGACCAGACTCAAGAGCCACGGCATAGAAACGATAGGTCAACTGGCGGCGCGCGAGCAGCAGTGGCTGATGGATACCTTTGGCGAACGCACCGGCGCCTGGCTGCACGCCGCCTCGCACGGACTCGACGAACGCCCGGTGGTCACCGAAAGCGAACCGGTCAGCATGAGCCGCGAGACCACCTTTGAGTCTGACCTGCACGCCGTGCGCGACCGCTCCGAACTGGGCGCCATCTTCACCAGGCTATGCGAGCAGGTGTCGGGCGATTTGCAACGCAAGGGCTATGTGGGCAAGACAATAGGCATCAAGCTGCGCTTTGACGATTTCCAGATCGTCACGCGCGACCAGACCATTGACCACTTTACCGCGGACCCAAAAGAGATACGCCAATTCGCCGGCCAGTGCCTGAAACGCGCGCCGCTGCAAAAACGGCTGCGGCTGTTGGGGGTGCGGGTGGGGGCGCTGTTGAAGGCGGAGGATGCAAAGGCCGATGAGGCCCAGCGCAATGCACCTACTTTAGAGGATCAGGCTCTGGAGCGGCAGCTGTTCTAAACGTTATTTAGAATCAAAGGGTCGCATCGGTCTTCGCAAATTTCTCCAGCAGCTCCTGGCACTCAGGCAATGCTTTGGCGAAATTCAAGTCTGTCACAGACTGTTCCAGTGCAGCCAGGTCTTCGCCCAGGCCATCACCAAATCGCTGTTGCAACGCAGTCAGCGCGGTCAGTGCATCCATGTCTGCTGCCTGCAGCAGCAGCTCCATCCCCTGTAAGGCCAGTAAGAGCGCAGGACGGTCGAATGGCTGAGCGGCTCCCGGCAACTCTTGGTCGGCGGATTTGCCCAAATGCAAAGCATCCAACAATGCGCGCAAGCTTGGCAACACCTTATCGATGGCGCTGCACGCCTGGCGCGTCGCCATCTGTATGGTCTCGGTGCTGGGACTGCCCTTGATGGCTTGCTCAGCATGGGCTGCATCGGCAGAGAGCGATTGGGCGCCCAAGGTGGCAGCCAAGCCCTTCAGGGTGTGCAACATTCGCCGCATATCCGAATAGTTGTCGTCCGGCTCAGGGTATTGTGAGAAGTGCTGCAACTGACCGGGCATGGCCTCCAAATCCAATACAAAGGACGACAGCATGCGTTGGTACACATCCTGCATTCCGCCCAAGCGCTGGAGTGCGGCGTCCAAATCCACGTCAGCCGCAGCAGCGGCTTGAACCACGTCCGGCTGCAGGCTTGAGGCTTGCACGAGGGGCAGACCTAACGCATCGCCCCATTTTGCCTGGATGCGCAGCACTTGCACCAGGGAATTGATGTCGAATGGCTTACCCACATGGTCGTTCATTCCAATCGCCAGGCAGGCCTCCCGGTCAGAGGACATGGCGTTGGCGGTCATTGCAATAATCGGCAGCGTGGTCAGCCCCAAGTCGTTGCGAATGATCTTGGTTGCAGAAAAACCGTCCATGACCGGCATCTGCAAATCCATCAGCACCGCATCAAACGCTGGATGAGCGGCGGCAATTGCTTCTACCGCTTCTTGGCCGTGGTTTGCAATTTGTACCACTGCGCCTTCGTATTCAAGCAACTCGCTTGCCACTTGCTGGTTGTTCAGGTTGTCTTCGACCAGCAATATTCGCATGCCATCCAGGCGACGTTGGATGGCTGGGACGACTGCCCGTGAAGGATGAGGAAGCGCGTGGTCATTGCGAGCGTCGACCACCGCATCAAACAGCATCGACGCGGTCACTGGTTTGACCAGGTAGCCGTCCAGAAGTGCCTGCTCGGCCGCCGTCCGTTGGGACAGCATTTCGCGACCGTGCGCCGTCACCATCAACACCACGGGCGCTTGGGGCTCCCCGGCGGCATCCAAGCGCTCCGCCCACAATGCACGAATATGCTGGCAGGTCTGCCAACCGTCCATGCCGGGCATATTCCAATCTACAAAAATGACCTGATACGGCAAGCCTTGTTCTCCCGCCACCCTTAACAGGTGCAGCGCTTGCTCACCGCTGTCGGCCAGGTCTATCTGCCAGCCTAGTGACTGACCCATGCTCTCCAGCACTTCGCGTGCACTGGGGTTGTCATCAATCGCCAGGGCGCGCCAGGAAACACCTTGCGCGTGCGCAGCTACGCGGCGCTCTACTCGTTCCTCATTTTGCGGGGCGATGGGCATGGTCAAGGAGAAGTAAAAGCGGCTCCCTTTGCCCAATTCGCTTTGAAGTTCGAGTTCGCCCCCCATCATGGCAACAAAGCGCTGAGTAATCGCCAGGCCCAAGCCCGTTCCACCAAAGCGTCGCGTGATCGACGACTCGGCCTGGGTAAATCCACTGAAGATGCGTGCCTGGTTTTCCGGGGCGATACCGATACCACTGTCAATCATGCTGAACTGCAAGGTGACTGCATCGTCGATGCGATGCAATACCCGGATGGATAGCATGACCTGACCCTGCTCGGTGAACTTGACAGAGTTGCTGCCCAGGTTCAGCAAGATCTGTTGCAAGCGCATGGAGTCACCCACCAGCTCGCGGGGCATGCTGCGATCTATGTCAAACAGCACTTCAACGGCTTTTTCACCCACGCTGGTGGACAGCAGCACGGAGAGATCGCGCAACATGTGTTCCACATTAAAGGGGTGTGGATCCAGCGTCATTTTGCCGGCTTCAATTTTGGAAAAGTCCAGAATCTCATTGAGCAGGCTCAGCAAGGCGCGAGCGGCACGGTTGCTCTTGGCCGCATAGTCGGTCTGTCTAGGGCTAAGCTCGGTCTTGCGCAGGAGGTTGAGCATGCCCAGTATGGCATTCATCGGGGTACGAATCTCATGGCTCATGTTCGCCAAAAAGGCGCTCTTGGCCTGATTGGCCTCATCGGCCGCCTCACGCGCCGCCTGGAGTTCCACACTAGCCAAGCGCTGCTTTCTGAGGGCCTGCAGATGGTTGTTGTAGCCGCTGATGAGTTGACCGATTTCATCCTTGCTGCTGGGTGCCGGCAGCGCGTCTTGCTCGGAATCCGGCACCTCGTTCAGGCGTTGGAACCCGCGTGAGACCGCACGAATAGGGGTAACCACCATCCGGGTATAGCGCAGGGTCAGCACCATGACGCCCAGCAAACCCAATAGCAGCAGCAACACAATCGTCAGCGTCAACCGGTTAACGCGCCCCGTTACCAAATCCCTTGGGGTGATCAAGACGACGTAACCATGCTCTGGATCGGCGTAGCTGACATCCATCAACACTTCCTTGCCATCCAGCCGAAAGCTTTGAGTGCCTTGCTTATTGCGCACCAGATCCAGTAGCACGGGCGGGAAGGCCTGACCCAAATGGGCGCTGTCTGAATGCAGCGCCATATTGCCATGTTGATCCAGCTGTACCAGTGCCTGCCCGGTCGGCAGCGGGGCATGGTGCACATAGTCCTTCATGATGTCATCCGTCAGACTGATGACCAGCACCCCCACCGTATTGATATGTCCTGTGGTGGGCGAAAAATGGCGAATGGTGCGCATCACCGTGGTCACCTGGGAATAGCGCGAATTCTGGTTGATATTGGCACCAATGCCACGCCAGAAGGTCGGGGTGCTGGCGGCTATGGCCTGCTTGATCAGTGCATCCACCGTGCCAATGGACACAGGGCTGATGGCGAGCGTTTCACCGACGTGAAAGTGTGCACCTCCGACAGAAAACAAGTCCAGCGACGTCAGCCCTTTTACGCGCACGTAGCTGTTCAGTATGTAACCGACCTGAGCCCGCAGATTGAGCGCATCGTAGCTGTTGGAGCTGGCATCGTCGGCCACTTGCAGCGCTTCGCCCACCGCCTCGTTTCCGACAATGTTGGTAGCCAGGTCTTCGATTTGGTCATGGTAAAGGGAGAGGAAAGCCGCAAAGCCGTCTACCACATGCAGGTGCTCTTCGTGCGCCTGTTCCACCACAATGCGTTTGGCTATCTCCAGCGCGCTAAAGCCCATCGCCGTCAACGGCACAATGCCTGCGACCAGCAGGTAACCCAGAAGCTTGACGGTGATGTTGTAACGCAAGCGCACAAGAGGCGATCTCGCGATCCTATTTAACTTGGTGTGCGCTCACCAAGCGGGTTTCAATCAGGGTCACTGGAACTGCTTTTTCTCCCTTGATCATGCGCATGGCCATCGCCACACCTTGATACCCCTGCTCGGCAGCCTGTTGGTCCACCGTGGCGTACATGCGCCCCGCATTCACTTCCGCAACCGCTTCGTCAAGGGCATCGTAACCAACAACCTTTACCCGGGTCCTGCCGCTTTCCTGCAAATACCTGACGGCACCAATAGCCATCATGTCGTTGGCAGCGAAAACCAATTGGATGTCGGGTGCCTTTTTAAAGACGGCTTTGGTGACCTTGTAAGCCTCATCAATTTTCCAATTGGCGGTCTCGGAAGCGACGAGTTTGATGTTTTTGTTTTCCGCCAAGGCACGCTTGGCGCCTTCCATGCGTTGGCGTGCATTGTCTGCACTGCGAATGCCCTCGAGAATGGCGGCCTGCGTCGGACTAGACACGCCATTGGCTAAAAACTGCCCCGCCTTGTAGGCTCCGGCGTCATTGTCCACACCGATAAACGGCACCTCGATAAGGCCCGCCTGTTTCATGGCCGCTGCATCGAGTCGATTGTCAATATTGACCACCTTGATGCCCGCATCCGAAGCCTTCTTGAGGGAGGGCACAAGGCTCTGCGAATCTCCAGGGGCGATCACAATGGCATCCACCTTGTCGGCAATCAAGTCTTCCACCAACTGGATCTGTTGCTCGATGGAGGTTTCCTGGGCAGCGGTTTTTACTTGCAATGCGACACCATATTCCTTCTCGGCACGGCGAGCACCCTTCTCCATCTCGATGAAGAAGGGATTGGTCAGGGTCTTCATGACCAATCCAATTTGGTGCACGGGAGTCGCAGATGGCACGGCCGAAGGTTTCACGGCCGGCGGGGTGGAACTTACATCGGGTCCGCTCGATTGGCCGCAAGCGGCGAGGCTCAGCAACAGCAGGCTGGAATGGACGGCGCGTAAGGCTCGCATAAGATTCTCACCACTTCATGTATTGAATTGAAACTAAAAGTCCACACAACGAGACAAGTATGACATGTCTACCCATTAGGCCTGGAGTCGCGCAAATTCATGTCGGAGGATGTCCTGCACTTGCCGTCACCAGAGTCAAATGGACAATTTGCGAAGCAAGATGATTTCAAAGGCGACGGCAAGGTGCACGCGAATTTTCAGCTTGGAAATCATACGCATACTTTCTCCGGCTGGTTGAGTTGGCGAACGTAGCGCATTGTGAGAAAAAATTGAGACTGCGTGATAAAGGTAAGCGGCCCATCCTGCCGGGCGTAAGCGCTGGCGAAAATTGCTTGGGTTTTAATTGCCGCGATGGGGTCCAGTGCCACCAATCTTCACGGCGAGATCAGCTCCCAATGGCGCGCAGCGTGCAAGGGATCGGACGCGCTGACCGGGCAACTTTTAAAAAAAATCTAGTCACGCGACACTTCAAAATCCCACGGATTGATGAGGTCAACGCCCATATCGGCGAAGTCTTTCACATTGCGCGTGACCATTGTCAGCTTGTGCTGCAGGGCTGTTGCTGCAAGCAGACTGTCGATGGCGGGCATTGGACGGCCCGCAACTTAGCGGTCTGCATTTGCCAAGTTTGCATGCTGAAGCCCCATTCTGATCCGAGCGGTCAGAATTTAACCGATCGTGAGATGTTTGTGTTTTGCACCACGCCTATTTGGCTGGATCGGTGTAATGGGCACCCCACGGGCTGCGCTTGGAGGGGTCCAGCCCCCGTTCCAACAGCCCACTCTCAAGGAGCCGCAACCTTCTCCAGTGCGACCAAGCGCCACAGCATAGTGATCTCCGCACTGCGCGCCGCATGCAGCGGATCGGTGGCGTCCGCCGCCTTGGCATGCACCGGCTTCACATCCATATGCGCCTTGACCCGCAGACCCGCGGACGCAAAGGCCCCCAGCAGTTCGGCGCGTGTGCGCAACCCCAGGTGTTCGGCCAGGTTGGACAGGATCAGCCAACCCTCGCCCTTGGGTGTCAGGTGCGCGGCCAGGCCATTCAGAAAGCCCAGCAACATGGCGCTGCCTTCGTCGTAGACGGCGTGCTCAATCGGCGAACTGGCACGGGCCGGCAGCCAGGGCGGGTTGCAGACAATGATGTCGGCCAGGCCTTCGGGAAACAGATTCGCCTTTTGCAGGTCCACGCTGGCACTGACTTCGAGCTGCTCAAAATTGGCGGCGGCGCAGGCCAGCGCACGCTCGTCCAGGTCGGTGGCCACCACATGGCCGATGCCGCGACGCACCAGCACGGCAGCCAACACGCCGGTGCCGGTGCCGATGTCGAAGGCAGTCAAGGCCGCCGCGTTCTTGGCCAGCGGCGCCGTGGCCACCAGATCGATGTATTCACCGCGCAGGGGCGAAAACACGCCGTAATAGGGGTGAATGCGGTTGTGGGGTGCCTCGCCCAATGCGGCAATCTCCAAACCATTCTTGCGCCATTCAAAGGCGCTGATCAGCCCCAGCAGCTCGCGCATGGAAGCGACGCTGGCGCCCTCGCCTGCTGCGGCCACGCCCCAGGCCTGGGCACAGGCCAGGCGTGCATCCGGGCTGCGGCGCAGGCTTAAGGAGTAATCTCCCTCAAACGACAAGAGCACCATGCCCAGCACGCGGGCACGCTGCGCCTGGGCCTGGCGGTGCACATGGAAGCCCTTGGCGGCCGCTGCTGCCGCCTCTTCAGGGCTGTGGCGCACATCTTTGAAGCCGGTCTGGCGGGGTCGGCGGCCGCGCTTGTCGGTGCTGGCACTTTGGTCTATGCGGCGGCCCAGGGCCTGCAGCATTTGGCGGGCATTCTGGAAATCGCCGCGCCACAACAACGCCGTGCCTTCGCAGGCAAGCCGGTAGGCCGTGTCCGCGCTCATGGTGTCATCGGCAAGCATCACTTTTTTGGGTGCAGCGGCGCCGCGCTCGGAGCGCCAGAGTGCGCTGCAGTCCACGCCGCCCTCTTGCCAATGGATCGTGGGAAGGGTGGTGGTTTCGGGTGTTTGGGTCATGGGTTGCGGCTATTGCCGCGCAGTGCGGGTGTTGGCAGGCAGGGCCTGTGGATGGCTGGTACGGAAAGGGTTGATATCGAGCCCGCCGCGGCGCGTGTAGCGCGCATAGACGGTGAGCTTGCTGGGTTTGCAGCGGGTCCAGATGTCCATGAAGATGCGCTCCACGCATTGCTCATGGAACTCGTTGTGGTTGCGAAAGCTGACGATGTATTGCAGCAGGCCTTCCTGGTTGATTTGCGCCCCGGTGTAGGCAATCTGCACCGTACCCCAATCGGGCTGGCCTGTCACCAGGCAATTGCTTTTAAGCAGATTGCTGACCAGCACCTCGTGCACCGGCGGCTCGTCAGCGGTATTCGTGGTGAGCAGCTCGGGCGCGGGCTGGTAGCGCGTGCATTCCACATCCATGCGGTCCAGGCTCAGGCCGTCGAGTTCATAAATCGGTTCGCGGTCAAACAGCTCGGGGGCAATCATCTTCACGCCGATGGAGGCCTGCACCACCGCACCGCGCCACACGGCCTCGTTGATGTCGGCGCGCAGGCGGGCCAGCACCTCGCTGGCATCGGCAAAGCGGCTGTTGTTAAAGCTGTTGAGATACAGCTTGAAGGACTTGCTCTCGACGATATTGGCCGACTCGCAGGGGATGGTGAAGTGCACCAGCGCCAGCTGCGGCTTGCCGCGAGGGGTGAGCCAGCTCAGCTCATAGGCGGTCCAGATGTCGGCGCCAAAAAACGGGCAGGCGGCGGTGATGCCAATCTCGGCACGCTTGGCGGCGCGAGGAATGGGGAACAGCAGCGAGGCGTCGTACTGGTCCACATAGGCGCTGGCCTTGCCGAGTTGCGATTGTTCAGGTGTATTCATGGGTCGTTCGGTGAGATGGGGTCGCAGGATCAGGCGCCCGTGGCGGTGCGCAACTGCGCCGCCTGCAAATGGAGAATCAGGGCCTGCAGCAGGAGTTGCACGCCTTGCGTCGGCAGGTCATGGCCCATGCCGTCTATGCCCTTGAGTGTGGCGCCAGGAATGCGGCGGGCCGTGTCCTCGGCGTTGGCAAACGGCACCAACGGGTCGGCACGGCCATGCAGCACCAAGGTCGGGCAGCTAATGCGGGGAAGCAGCGCAGCGCGGCCGGTATCGGTGATGACCGCCAGCATCTGCCGTTTGGTGCCGATTGGGCGGTAGCTGCGGCGGTAGGTCAGCCGGAGTTGCGCGCGCATCTCTTCGACAGGCGTGGGGAACGCCGGGCTGGCAACGGTCTGCAAAAATTTCTGGAAGTACGCAACCACAGATTCTTCGTCCTGCCCGGCCGGGCGGGTCATCATGACCTTGAGCACATGCGGGGTCGGACCGGGCAGGCCCTGGGCACCGCTGCTGCTCATGATGCTGCTGAGGCTGAGCACGCGCTGCGGCGCCGCAATCGCCACGCGCTGCGCAATCATTCCGCCCATGCTCAGGCCCACCACATGGGCGCGCTCTATGGCCAGAGTGTCCAGCACGCCAAGGGCGTCGGCAGCCATCTCGCTCAGGGAATAGGGCGGCTGCGGATGCAAACCCAT
>TBL_comb47_HYPODRAFT_10002163_pt1 | contig 24543 bp, 18 predicted proteins | sample TroBogypolimnion_40_FD_10682 | JGI IMG/M metagenome (IMG submission 10682)
TGACCAGCGCCAGCACATCTACGTGATCGGAAAGACCGGCTCCGGCAAGACGACGCTCTTGCGAAACATGATCGTCCAGCATATCGCCCTGGGGCATGGCCTCGGTTTGATCGATCCCCACGGCGACTTGGCCGAAGGCCTTCTTGACCACGTTCCGCCATCCCGAGCCGACCACCTGTGCTACTTCAATCCGGGTGACCTTGAATTCCCCATCGGTATCAACCTGATCGCGAACGTGGCTCCTGATGACCGTCACCTGGTGGCATCCGGGATCGTGGGCGCCTTCAAGGGGATCTGGCGGAATTCGTGGGGCCCTCGGAGGAATTCATGTTGCCCCCGGCGTAGGCGACCTGGCCGTTCCCTTGGGAGACGGCCGGATCGGTTTGGGCCAGGATGCTGCCCGTGAGAACCAAGAACAACAGCGCCGCCAGGATGAACAAACGAGGGCCGTGGCCGGTTACGCCGGAAGCGGCGAATGGGGCTGACTTCGGCTTCATGGAGGGGCAGGCTATGCCTTCGGCTGCCCGGGTCAAGGAGGGATTTCAACGCCGACGGCGGACTTGCTTTTCCGCTGCGGCGCGGCCATGCTAACCCCGAATCTTGACTGAATGACTATGCCCTACCAGGAACAACAGTTGCAGCACATCTCCAAGCAGTTCCAGATCTACGGAGAAATCCAGCACGCCGAAACTTTCAAGATCGGCCACATCAACGAAACCTACTCGGCCACCTACGCCCAGGGCGGGGCGTCGGTGCGGTATATCCACCAAAAGATCAACAAGAATGTCTTCAAACACCCGCCGACGGTGATGAAGAACCTGGTGCGCGTGACCTCGCACATCCGGAAGAAACTCGAGGCCGCCCAGGCCGAGGACATCACCCGCCGCTCGCTCATCGTCATTCCGACTCGCGACGGCCATTCCTATTACGAAAACGCCGATGGGGATTATTGGCGCACTTTCGTGTTCATCGAAGGGGTCGAGACCTTTGAATCGGTCCAGTCCCCGCCGCAGGCCTTCGAGGCCGGCCGGGCTTTCGGCGAGTTCCAACTCCACCTGGTTGACCTGCCCGACGGGCGGCTGCTGGAAACCATTCCCGATTTCCACCACACCAAGAAACGCTTCGTCGCTCTCCAGCAGGCCGTCCAGAAGGACCATTACAACCGGGCCAAGGAGGCCAAGAAGGAGATCGCCTTCGCCGAGGCGCACGCCTCGATCGTCGACGTCATCCTGCAAGCCATGGAAAAGGGCGCCATTCCCGAGCGGGTCACCCATAACGATACCAAGTTCAACAACGTCATGCTGGACACCCAGACCGGCCTCGCCAAGTGTGTGGTGGATTTAGACACAGTGATGCCCGGCTGCGCCCTCTACGATTTTGGCGACATGGTTCGCACTACCACCAGCCAGACCCTCGAGGACGAACGGGACCTGTCCAAGGTGGAGCTGCAAATGCCCATGTTCAAGAAGTTGGTCGAGGGTTACCTGAGCACCGCGGGCGCGTTCCTCAACCCCGCCGAAAAGGCGCTCATCGCCTTCTCCGGCAAACTCATCACCTTCGAGATCGGCCTTCGGTTCCTCACCGATTTTCTCAGCGGCGACAACTACTTCCGCATTCACCGCCCCGCCCACAACCTGGACCGCTGCCGCACGCAATTCAAACTCGTCGAGACCATCGAGCGCCAGGAAGAGGTGATGCAGGCCTACGTCCAGGAGCTGGATTCGCGGAAAAACGTTGTTTTGTGACGGGAAAGTCCTAGGCTGGACCGGTTGAAATGAAAACATTCGCAGAGCTCGGTTATCCCGGGCGGCTCGTCGCCGTCGAGGGGTTGGATGGGTCGGGCAAGTCGACCCAGATCTACCTCCTGAAACGCTGGCTGGAGCTGCAAGGGCTCAAGGTCTATTTCAGCGAGTGGAACTCGTCTGAACTGGTGAAATCCGCCACCAGCAAGGCCAAGAAGCGGGAACTGCTCACGCCCACCACCTTCAGCCTCATTCACGCGACCGACTTTGCCGACCGCTACGAACGGCACCTGGCGCCCTTGCTGCGCGCCGGCTACCTGGTGCTCTGTGATCGCTACATCTTCACCGCCTTCGCGCGCGACGTGGTGCGCGGCTGCCCGCCCGAGTGGGTGCGCGGACTGTACAGCTTTGCCGGGCTCCCCGACCTGACCTTCTTCTTCCAGGCCGACCTCGGGGTCTCGCTGCAGCGCATCCTCGATGGCCGGCCGCAGTTGAAGTATTTCGAGGCCGGTATGGATCTCCGCCTGGCGAGCGAGCCCGAGGAGAGCTTCCGCATCTTTCAGGGGCGCATCCTCGAACAATATCTGGGCATGAGCACTGAATTCCATTTCACGGTGATCAATGCCAACCAACTCGTCGAGAAGCAGCAGTGCATCGTGCGCGACCTCGTGGCCCAGCGCCTGAACCTCGCTGATTTCCGCCGGGCCGAGCGGCCCGCCTCACCTCGCCGTGCCGCTCAACGCGCGAACCCACGCATCGTTCACCGCGAGGAAACCGTCGAATGAAACACAGCTTGCAGGACCAGATCCTCATCCCCCAGCCCTCGAAACGACGCTTTTACGGGCACGGCATTCCCAAGGTGGACCTCGAAGACCTCGCCGGTAAACTCATCGTGGTCGAGGGTGCGGATGGCTCCGGGCGCTCGACGCAGATCGCCATGCTCGTTGAATGGCTCGAGGGCTGTGGCCACGCCACCGTCCAGGTGGGGCTCAAGCGTTCGACCCTCGTCAAGGAGGAGCTCGAACAGGCCCAGCAGGGGAATATTCTCAGCCGCACCACCCTCAGCCTCTTCTACGCCACCGATTTCGCCGACCAACTCGAAAATACCATCCTGCCCGCCCTCAAGTCCGGCTTTGTGGTGTTGGCCGATCGTTACATCTATACCTTGATGGCCCGCGACATGGTCCGCGGCATGGACGCCGCCTGGCTCAACAACCTCTACGGTCTCGCGCTCGAACCCGATGCCGTCTTCTACCTGAACGTCCCCCCCGAGGAACTCGTCCAGCGGACCTTCGCCAAGAATGCCGCGCTCGACTATTGGGAGAGCGGCATGGACATCGGCTTGTCGCGGGACATGTTCGACAGCTTCATGAAATACCAAAAAGAGGTGCAACTGGTCTTCCGCGGCATGCAAGCCACCTACGGGTTTAGTATCGTGGACGGCCTCCGCTCCGCCGAGGCCATCAATTCCGAGTTGCGCAAGAAAATCAGTGGGGTGCTCGCCGGAAAAGAGGGGCATTAAAACCCCGCGTTTATTCGCTTGAAGGCACCCCAGCTCCCCGGCAAAGTGATTTCCGAACAACAACTGTGAACCGTTAACCACGCGATCATCCTATGGCCGAAGCAAGCAACAAGGCGGATTATTATGTCGGGGTCGACTTGGGCGGCACCAAGATCCTGGCCGGGGTCTTCAAGCACTCGCTCGAAGGCGTCACCACCACCAAACTCAGCACCAAATCCCAGCGCGGCGTCGACGCGGTCATCGAACGCGTGGCCCGTTGTGTCCAGGACGCGGTGGACGAAGCGGATCTGTCCTTGAAACAGATTGCCGGCATCGGGATCGGCGCCCCGGGCGCCGTCGATTTCGCCAACGGCAGCGTCATCTTCGCGCCCAATCTCGAAGGCTGGAAAGACGTGCCGCTCAAGAAGGCCCTCGAAAAGCAACTGGGCATCCCGGTGTTCGTCGAAAACGACTGCAACATCTCGGCCCTGGGCGTCTATGTCAGCGAGTTGAAATCCAAGCCCCGGAGCATGATCGGGATTTTCGTCGGCACCGGCATCGGCGGTGGGTTGATTATCAATGGCGACCTTTACAGCGGTTTCTGCCACACCGCCGGCGAGATCGGGCACATGGTGCTCGAAATCAATGGTCCCAAGTGCGGCTGCGGCAACAAAGGTTGCCTGGAGGCCCTCGCCAGCCGCACCGCCATCTTCCAGCAGATCAAGGCCGGCATCAAGGCGGGTGAGAAAACCCAACTCATTGAGATGCTCGGCAACGACCTGAGCGACCTGCGCAGCGGTGACCTGCGCAAGGCGATCCGCCGCGGCGACAAGTTCGTGGACCGGATCATCGAGGGCGCCGCCGAATACATCGGCATCGCCACTGCCAACCTCATCAACATCCTCAATCCGGAGGTGGTCGTCCTCGGCGGCGGGGTCATCGAGGCCCTGGCCGACGAAATGATGGCCATCATTATCGAGACCGCCCAGGATTACGCCATGCCGGGCACGATGAAAAACGTCGAGATCGTCGCCTCCCGGCTCGGTGACAGCGCCGGCATTACCGGCGGCGCCGTCCTGGCCCGGCGCGAGGCCAAATAATCGGAGTCGCGGGGGTTAGAATTTCAGGTCGGCACACGGCATGCCGTGGGCCTCGGCGACCGCTTTGTAGGTGAGTTGGCCGTCCATCACGTTGATGGCGCCGCGCAGCGCGGGTTGCCGTTCGCAAGCTTCCGCCAGACCCGAATCGGCCAGCATTTCGACATACCGGTAGGTCACATTCGTCAACGCCTGGGTCGCCGTCCGGGCGTAAGCCCCCGGCATGTTGGCCACGCAGTAATGCGTCACCCCCTCCTCGACGTAGACCGGATCGTGGTGCGTCGTTGGGCGCGAGGTTTCCGCGCAGCCGCCCTGATCAATCGCGATATCCACCAGCACACTGCCCGGCCGCATGCACCGCAGCATCTGGCGGTTGATCAGCTTCGGGGCCTTGGCCCCCGGCACCAGCACCGCCCCCACCAGCAGGTCCACCGCCGGGAGCAACTCCAGCAAATGGGCCTCGCTCGAGTAAAGCGTGTGCGCCGTGTGCAGCGTGATATCCAGGAACCGCATCCGTTCCAGGTCCACCTCCAGGATGGTGACGTCGGCCCCCATCCCCTGCGCCATGCGCGCCGAGTTGATGCCGGAAGTGCCGCCGCCCAGCACCACCACCCGGCCCGGGAGCACCCCGGGCACCCCCCCCAGCAGCACGCCGCTTCCCCCGAAATGTTTCGCCAGGAAGTAGCCACCGACCAGGATGGACATCCGCCCGGCAATCTCGCTCATCGGTTCCAGGAGCGGCAGGCGCCGGTTCACTTCCAACGTCTCGTACGCTAAGCAGGTCGCCCCCGACTTCGCCAGCGCCTCCGTCAGCGACCGGCTCGCCGCCAGGTGCAGGTAGGTAAAGAGGAGCTGGCCCCGCCGCAGCAGGCCATACTCACTCGGCAGCGGTTCCTTCACCTTCACGATCAGCTCCGCTTTTGCATAGACCGCCGCGTGGTCATCCACCAGCGTCGCTCCGGCCTCGGTGTAGCCCGCATCCGGGTAGCCCGCGCCCACGCCGGCGCCACGCTCCACCAACACCTCGTGGCCGCGCCGAGCCAGTTGATAGGCCCCCGAGGGCAGCAAGGCCACGCGATACTCCTGGTCTTTAATCTCTTTGGGAACCCCGATGATCATAAAACAATGTGTTTGAAAACGTTAAGGTTCGGGCCAGCCGCTACGCCGTTTGGTTAAGGGCTCACTCCCAAGGCCAACCCTCGGCTCACCGTCGAGATACCTACCACCTTCACCGCCTGGTCTCAAGGGGAATCATCCGGTTAATATCCCACTGAATTCCAGAGCCGGTGCCGCGTCAAACAATCGGCGTGCCATGTGGGCCGCCTTATGGTAAAGTCAATACAGATGATGATCCACAAGCTATGAGCGGTTCGAGTGGCCTTTTGCGGCAGAAGCCGCCGCCGCGGCAGGCATCCCCGGGGGCGGTTACCGCCTGGATCCGGGCCTAGGCCCGCGTCCAGCCTTCCCAGCATGCGCGAATTCCACTACACCGCCAAGTCCCTTCAGGGCGAAACTGTCACCGGCAGCCTCAAGGCTGAGTCCGAGGCGGCGGTATTGCGCGTGTTGGAGGAGAAAAAGCTGTTCCCGGTGGCGATCCGGGACCTGGCCGGCGCGCGCGGCGCCAAGGGCAAACGCGGGCCGGGTCGAATCCCGAGTCGCGACCTGGGAGTCATGTACAGCCAATTAGCCGATCTGATCGGCTCCGGCGTCCCCCTGTTGCGCGCGTTGAACTCACTGGTCAAATCCACCGTCAATCCCCGGCTGCGCGAGGTGATGAAACAGGTCCAGGCGGCGGTGGCGGATGGGAAATCGCTGACCGAATCGCTGCGGTTGTTCCCGACCGTCTTTTCCCCGCTGCACACGGCGATGATCCAGGCCGGCGAACGGGCCAGTTTCTTGGAGCAGGTCTTGCGGAGCCTGTCCGAGTTCCTGGAGCGGCTGGATGAACTGCGCGGCAAGGTGTTCGGAGCGATGATCTATCCCGCCCTGCTGACGGTGGTGGGCCTGGCAGTCATGATTGGGGCCTTGATCTTCTTTGTGCCGCGCTTTGAGCCGCTGCTCAGCGGGGTCCATCAAACCCCTCCCACCCGGTTATTGTTTGCCCTGAGCCATCTGGTGCGAGGATACTGGTACCTGCTCATCGTGGCCCTGGCCGTGGGCGGCAGCTTCCTCTGGTCCACCCTCAACAGCCCCGCCGGGCGGCGCTGGGTGGAGGTGTGGCGATTCAAAATCCCCGTGGCCGGAGCCGCCTTGCGCATGGTGGCCATCACCCGGTTTTGCCGCATCCTGGGGACCATGCTGGCCAATGGCGTGCCCATGTTGCAGGCCCTGAGCATCAGCAAAGATTCGACCGGATCCCCGCTCCTGTCCGAGCGGGTGGCGGAAGCGACCGAGAGCGTGCGCGCGGGCAAGCGCTTGACCGAGCCGCTGGGGGTCGGCGGGATGTTCCCCGAGCAGGTCTTGGCCATGCTCGCCGTGGCGGAGGAATCCAACCAGTTGGAAAAGGTCCTGCTGCACATCGCCGATACCGTCGAGCGCCGCACCAACCGGCAGGTGGATCAGGCCGTGCGCCTGGTGGAGCCGGTCATTCTGTGCGGGGTGGCCGCGGCGATTGGCTTCCTGGCGATGGGCCTCCTGCTCCCCATTTTTACCATGGCGAGTGCGCTGAGTCCGAAGTGATTTCTCGAATAAACCAGGCTTGAAAACCGTCTAAACCTCGCGTCAATATATAAGTGATTATGGTGATAAATAGGCATCCTCGGGTTAATGGTCGAACTGGATCGGCGTCGGGCTTCACGCTCATCGAGATTCTCTTGGTCATCGTGATCATCCTCATGCTGGCCGGTGCCCTGGTGGTTTATGTTCTGCCCCAGCAAAAGGGGGCGGAAAAAAACACCACCCGGCTGCTCTTGAACCAGATCCAATCCGCCCTCGACACCTACCGGCTCAATCTCGGGCAATACCCGACCGAAGAGCAAGGCGGTCTGGGGGCGTTGCTGGTCAAACCGACGTTCGAGAACGAACGCCTGGGCGAGAAATGGCAGGGCCCTTATATCAAACCGGGGACCAAGTTGGAGGATGCCTGGGGGAACAAGATCCGCTACGAAGTGGTTGATAAGACCCTCCAGACCGAGCCCGGCACTCCCGATTACAAGCTGTATTCGGTGGGACCTGATGGCATTCCGGACACGGATGACGACATCAAATTGTTCGACGAAAAGGATACGGCCAACAAAGACGCGAAGACCGTGTTGGACAACAACGGCAGCGGCTCCGCGCCCTCGACCCCGAGCAGCGGCAAGTAACTGCTGTGAACCCCCTCGTTGATGAAACTGTCCCGAAAACAACAAGCCTCCCGCAACCCGGGTTATTCCCTGGTGGAGTTGTTGTTGACGACCTCCCTGCTGTTGATCTTCGCCGGGTTGGCCGTCGTCAGCATGGAGACCTTGAACCAGGGATCGACCTTCGGTGAGGGGACCATCCGTTTCGAGACCATGGTGCGGTTTGCGCATGCTGAGGCCGCGCGCACGGGGCGACGGGTTCGCATCGATTTTGTCCAGGAGACCAACGACGTGGCCAACCTCAGTGGCACCAATCAACTGAGCCAGGTCCACCTTTCCTGGGAACCCAACCCCGCCAGCGATCCGGATGTCTTCCAGGACTTGCTGGCTCCGCGCTGGGGGGTCGACCAGGTCAATGACGCCCTCCGGGTGGCCGATGTTCGGGTGCTCGATGGGCAGGATGACCCCCCGGACCCGCTCGACGACTCCCCAGCCGACCTCAACGCGCCGACGCCGGTTCCACCCACGGACCCCAGCCTCGACGCCGGCATGGCACCGGTTCCGCTTTCGCCCTCCTCGATCACCTTCAACCCCGACGGCTCTTGTGACGCCGCGGAAATCACCCTGGTGGGGATTCACCCCGACGAAGACCGCTCCGTCACCCTGCGCGTGGACGGCACCACCGGAGCCATCTCGCACAAAACCCCACCGGCGAAGGTGGATGATCTTGGCACTCCCGCGGGGGGAACCAATCGTCCCCCAACCAGTTCCGATAACAAGCCCTCCCGTTGAGACGTGGCTTCACCCCGCCATCACCTCAAGCCGGATCGGAGAGCGCGCCAACGCCCCGGGTGGGGAAGTTGCCGCGCGGCTCGCCATGTGGGCGGCCACCCGGCCGGAGAACGGGGCGCGGTCTTGATGGAAGTCATCCTGGCCTTGGCTTTGTTTGTGCTGGCCGCCACCATCATCACCAGCGGCTTGAGTTCAGCCATTAACGAGGTAAGGCGCCTGCGGCTCAACACCCATGCGAGCAATTTGGCGGTCAGCGTCTTGTCGCAGATCCAGATAGGCATCACCCCCGGGGAAGCCGCCGGCCCGAATGCCTTCGATCCCCCATTCGAGCAGTGGACGTGGCAGACCACGATTGGTCCCATCAATGAGACGGTGGGCGCCACCAATCCTATCCAGAAGGTGGAAGTCATTATCCGGCACCAAACCGAGCCGGTGGTGTATCGGCTGACCCAATTCCTGCCCGTGGTCTCCAACGGTTCAACTCCACCCACTCCCAACCCCGCCCTGACTACGGGCCGCGGCTCGTGAGGGGTTCAAGGCGATGTTACTGCGCGCTTTCGAATCGGAGTGGCGAGAGGGTCGGCGAGCGACGGGGCCGGCCCCCCAACCCCGTGCCTCCGTGCGCCACACCGCCTTCACGCTCATCGAGGTTTTGCTGGCGATCTCCATCGCGGCGGGGATCCTGGTGGTGGTGCTGATGTTCTACCACCAAACGGAGTCTCTGCGGGCGCGGTTGCTGGAAGAAACCTCCCGGCTGACGGCGGCGCGGCTGGTCATGGACCGACTGAGCGGCGAATTGGCCTCCGCGCGTTTGTGTGCGCCTCGCGGGCAGGGCTTGAGCGGGAGCTCCAACACCCTCTCCTTCGTCAAACTGAGCTTCCCCAGCCCGTGGGACCGGACCAACGCCCCTGTCACCACCTCCTCCGCCCCGGCGTTGCGGCTCATCAGCTACTCGCTGGTCGCGGAGGACACCAACAGCGAGACCGACGGCGGCCTGCTCCGCACCGAGGAACCGCTGGCCAAGAGCGCTGGGGCCAGCGCGAGCTTGGCGGCGACTAACGACCCCAGCCTCCTGTTCTCCGGGATTACCAATGCCCTCCCCAATGGCGCCATCGCCAGCCAGATCCGGTTCGTCCGCTTCCGCTACTGGGATGGGAGCAACTGGTCCGAGGCTTGGACGGGCCCGGACCTGCCCTGGGGTGTCGAAGCGAGCCTGGGGGCCGACCCGTTGCCTGACGACGTGGCGGCCGATGAATACGCCTCCGAGTTGTATCGCCGGGTGATTTACTTGCCCAACCATGGCACCAACACCGCGTCGAGCCTGACCGGGCCGGCCTTAACCCAGGTGGCCCGATGAAGCCTAAGCCCCAGCCGCGCGGTTTCGTTCTCATCATGGTGCTCGTGGTGATTATGCTGGCGTCCATGGTGGCGGCCAGTCTGCTGTTCGTGCTGAGCGCCGAACACACCGCCTCCGCCGCCAGCCAGGGTGGCGAGCAGTCCTGGGCCACCGCCATGAGCGGCGTTTACCAGGCCATGCGCCTGGCCGCCGATCCCGTCAGCGAGCAGTCCGATTGGCAGGATAACGCCGCCAGTTTTCGCGACCAGCTCGTTTCGGATGATGGCGTTCAGAAATGGTATTTTTCCGTTTACTCGCTGCCCGACTCGACCGGGGGTGCCCTCCGGTTTGGCCTGAGTGATGAAGCCAGCCGGATCAACGTGGCTCGGGCCACCGCCCCGATGCTCGAGGCCTTGCCAAACCTGACGCCCCAATTGGCGCAGGGCCTGCTCGGTGCCCTGTCGGGAGCCGTTCCCAGCTCGCTGACCAGCGCCAACGGGGAGGCGCCCTCGGGGACCAGCTCGCTGACCAATGCGTCGAATGCACGGTGGACTTGCCTCGACGAACTCCTCGACGTGGGCGGGTTCACCCCCGCACTCCTTTACGGCTCCTACTCCAACCTCACCGGCCGCGCCCTGGCCCAGGCCAATCCCACCGATGTCTCGGTTTTGCAGGATGCCTCCGCGAGCCCGGCGGAGGTGGGTCTGAACCAGTTTCTGACCGTGTGCAGTTACGACCTCAACCAAGACAACAATGGCCAACCGCGGGTCAATCTGAATCAGGCCGACGCCGACGTGGCTTCCGTGGGCCTGCCCCAAGCCACGGTGGACTATCTCAAGGCCTTCCTCGAAAGCGGCGCCCAACTCACGAACCTCACCGACCTCCTTTGGGCGACCAACACCTTCAAGGACGAAAAAGGCAAGGCGGTGGTCATGAGTTCCGGCATCACCCCGGCCGAGCTGCCCTTGCTCCTGGACCGTTGCACCATCACGAACGACACTCGGTTGGTGGGGCTGATCAACCTCAACACGGCTTCCGCGAAGGTGCTGGCAGCCTTGCCCGGCATGAATGATGCCCTGGCCGAGTCCATCGTCGCCGCCCGGGTGGGTTTGACGCCGGACGCCCGCAAGACCATTGCCTGGCTGGTGAAGGACGGCATTGTCGCCGGCGACATCTTCCAACAGGTTGCCCCCTATTTGACCACGCGCAGTTTTCAGTTCCATTGTTTTGTCGCCGCCTATTGCATTCCGGCCGCCCATTACCGCGTGCTGGAGGCGGTGGTGGATGTGGGAAGTCAGCCGCCCGCCGTGTTGTTGTTGCGTGATGTCAGCCGCTTGGGGCTGCCCTTTGATCCCGCCGTCCCCAGCGAACCCAATTCCAGCGGGGCGGCCGCCGGTGGCGCCGCGCTCAGCTCGCTGGGCCCTCAACACGCTCCGAACCCGGTGGCTTACGCCGCATGGTTCGGTCGGCGGGATATGGCGCAGGATAACCGAGCCGCGACGATCCACTGGCGTTTCCACCGTGAACCATCCCCAATCCTGTGACTACCCCTGTGCTTGACCGACCATCACGACGGCCGAACCGGCGCTTCTTTAATCAGGGCGCGTTCCCCATCAAGTCCAAGGGACTCATTACGGCCCTGGATTGGGACGGGCGGATCCTGCGGTTGGCGCAGTCGGCGGGGCGCGGCGGCAAGGCCGAGGTCGAGTATTTGGCCGCCGAACGACTCGAACACGCCTTCGATGTGGCCAGGAGCGACCCGGCCGCGGCGGGGGCTTGCCTGGCTGAGGCCCTCCGGCGCCTCAAACTCAAGCCTGGCGCCGTGGTGATGGGCATCCCGCGCAGCCTGGTCTTCCTGCGCTCCTTGTCCCTCCCCCCCGCCGACTCACCCGAAGCGCTGGTGGCGATGGTCTATTTCCAGATCAGCCGCGACCTCCCGTTCCGGCCGGAGGACGCGGTCATCGATTTCCAAGTCAATGCCCAGTCTCCGCCGGCCAACCCGCCCTCGCCGGACACACCGGAGGCCGAAGCCATCCCCCGCGCGGTTTCCTCGCCGAAGGTGGAAGTGCTGGTGGCGGTCGTTAAGCGGGAGGTGGTCCAGTTCTATGAGCGCGTGGCGGCGGCGGCGGGCCTGAAGTTGGCCGCCCTCGGTTTCCAATCCTACGCCAATACGCGCGGCCTGCAAGCCTGCTGGCCCGACGAAGGGCGCGGCGCCGTGGCNTTGGTCTCTTTGCGGCAGCAGGAGGTCATCATCGATATTATCGCCGGGGGACAACTGCTCTTCAGCCGAACCGCCGCGTTGGCCCGGTCGGAAGAGCCCGGTGACCCGGGCCGATCCACCTCCGAATCCACGGGAGGAAATGAGGAGACGGTTTCACTGTCCGAGCCTGCGGATGCGATGCCGGATGACCCTGCCCTGATCGGTTTGGTCCGCATCGAAGTCGTGCGGAGCCTCCATAATTACACGGGTTCGGATTCGCACCAACCCGTCGAGACCATCCTGGTGGCGGGCGAAACCAAGCAGGCGGCGGCACTCGTCGAAACCCTGGCGGAAGCCTGCCGGCTGCCGTGCCGTGGCTTGGCCTCCGTTCCGGTCGGCGTTCCCCGGGCGGTTCCGGACGGGGAGGTGAAGGCCGCCGGCGCGCTGACCGCCGTCGGCTTGGCCTTGAGCGCTCAGGATGAAACGACCTGGCCGTTCGATTTTCTCCATCCGAAACGCCCGCCCGCGCCGCGCGCCTGGCGGCGGACTGCCTGGATCGCCGGCGGGGCGGCGGCGGTAGTNCTCCTGGCGGGCGGTTGGGGTTTGCGGGCCGCCCTCATTCACCAGCGCCAGAAAACCAAAGAGGACCTCCTGGCCCAACTCAGCAAGGCCGCCGGTAATCGCGCCATTTATCGCGACATGCGCATCCGTGCCAAGACCGTCCATGATTGGATCGGCGACCGCCGGGAGTGGCTCGACCAGTGGGCCGCCCTGAGCGTGCTGCTCCCGGATTGCACCGAGGTTTATGTCAGTTCCATTACCGCCGGTGCGCGGGGCGTGCTCCATATCTCCCTCCAGGCGCGCAGCGGGGAGATCCTCGCCCAGGTCGATAAACGACTCCGCGAAGCCGGTTATGAACTCCGGCCCCCGGCGGTCACGCCGACCTCGGATCGCTACGGTTACTCCTTCCAAACCAGCCTGGAATTGAGCCTGCCCGCGAAGCTGAAACAGGACTGGAAGGCCTTGAAAACACCGCCCCGTCCGGCCGACGACGGCTCACTGGAGAGGAAGAAGTGACCATGAACCGGCGTGAAAAAATTCTCGTGGGGCTGGCGGGGGGCCTCTCCCTGCTCTTTGCTGGGGCTTATGGGGTGAAGGTGCTGTTGCTCAACCCCATGCATGAGCTGGACCAGCAAAACCTCGCCTTGCGCGAGAAGCTGCGTCAGACCTCGGATGAGCGGCGCGCCTTCTTCTCCGCCGAGGATTATGTCAAAGGACTCGGCCCGCTCTTGTTCGGAAGCGAGGCCGATGCGGCCAGCGCACGGGCGGGCAAAATGCTGACCGATGAAATCGTCCGCCTCGGCTTGCAAGAGTCGCAATTCAGCCGGTCGCCCGTGGGACCGCGGAAATTGCGCGGCGCCGAAGAGGTGGGCTGGAGCGTCCAGGGCGAGGGTCCGCTGCCCAAGATGATCGACCTCCTGTTCGTCCTCGAACAGACCCCGCAGGTTCACCGTCTGGACAACCTGGTCCTCTCCGCGGGCGACCGCCCGGGTCATCTCCGGGCTCGGTTCCGCTATCTCTCCCTGGTGGTCGATGGCGCGGGCCCACCGGGCAAAACCGAACCCAAAGCCAAGTTCGCCCTCGACAGCCCTCAGCGCCGGTCCTACGATGCTATAATTCAGCGGGACCTGTTGCGACCGTACATCCCGACCCCGCCGACGCCTGCTGCTGCCAACAGCCTCGGGTTGGGTGATTTGAGCTTGGACCGGGTGAGCGTGGTTTCACTCTCGGATTGGGGCGGGACTCCCGAGGTGCATGTGTGCGATTCGCCTACCCAGCGGATCTTCCGATTGAAGAAGGGAGACAACCTGGCGGGCGGTCAGATCGTCATGGTCGATTACCGGACCTTGCCGCTGCCAGGCAAGCCCGGAGTCGTCTCGTATAGCCGCGTGATTCTGAAACTGGGCAACGCGTATTGGGCCGTGGAACATGGCCAGACTTTAGCGGCGAAATATCAATTGGCGCCGGAACAAATTCCCCCCGAACTCCGGGGCTTGTAAGCAGGAGCACTTGTATGAACTATCGAAAGCACGGTTTCTTGGTTGGTTGCTGGGTTCTCAGCGTGGGCGTTGGCTTGGCCGCTGACCCGGGTCCTGGCGGCTCCAGCCCGCCGCCCCCAACCAATAACCCAGCCCCGGCCGCCGCGGCCAAGCCCGGCGATGCCAGCATCCGTTTCCAGTTTGATGGCCTTCCTTATACCGACGTCATTACCCGGTTCGCCCAGATGGTCAATAAGCCGCTCATCGCCGACTCGAAAGTCGAAGGCACGCTGAGCTTTTCTGACTCGCGCCCCTACACCTACGGCGAGGCCCTCGATACCCTCAACCTGATCCTCTCGCTCAAGGGCGTCATGCTGGTCGAGTCGGATCGTTATCTGCGCTTGGTGCCCTTCAAGGAATTGCCCCAAATGCCGTTGCGCATTTTTCACGGACTCGAGCACACCGGCGACGCCCAGCCCGGCGAGGTGGTCACCGTGGTCCTGCCGCTCCAGAACTTGGATTCCTCCGAAATCGCCCAACCGGCCAGCGCCATGCTTTCGAGCGCCGGCTCCATTGCGCCGCTCTCCCGCGGCCGCGGTCTGATCGTCACCGACCGCTTGGGCAATATCAAACGCATCAAGGACCTGTTGACCGAGGTGGATACCGCGTCCCCGGTCCAACGGCAGATGAAGAGCTACACCTTGCTCCACACCTCCGGTGCGGTGCTGGTGGATATGATCAACCGGACCTTCGGGGCGGTCAGTGCGCCGCGTCGCGTCGAGTTCAACCAGCAAACCAAGCAATACCAGCAACTGCCCCCCGATCCCAATGATTACATCACCGCCGTTTTCGATGACGGCTCGCGGACGATGGTGATGTTCGGCCCCGCCGACCGCATGACGCTGGCCGAGGGGTTGATTAAGGAATTCGAGGAGAAGAACGGAGCACCAGGCGAGGTGAAGACTTTCTATCCGCAAACCCTCCCGGCTCATGAATTGGCCCGGATGATCCGCCAGGCCTTGCCTTCGGTGGCCGAGGAAAACGAGACGCGCGCCGTGGCGGCCACCAAAACGCGGTTGGTGGTGGATCCGACCCCCAACCGGCTGATTGTGGCGGCGCCCACCGCTGGACAACTCAAGGAAATCGAGGCCCTCATCAAGACGTTGGACGTCGCCGCCGGGGACAAGGGGAGCACCAACCTGCCCCCCAACTCCCCCAGTGTGCGCATCTACCGCTGCCGCGTGGTCGATCCCGAGAGCATGGTCCGGATCCTGGCCGATGCGATGACTCGGCCCGGATACCGCCCGCCGGGCGAGCGTCTGTTTAAGGTCGCGCTGGATCCGAACACCCGCAGCCTCATCTTGACCGGCACCACCGAGGAGGTGGCGCAGGCGCTGGCCATCGCCCGGCAACTCGACTCCGAACTCCCCGCCCCGCGGCTCATGCGCATGGTCTCCCTCAAGTCGGGACGCGCCACGGAGTTTGTCACCCGGATGCGTCCCCTCTACCTCGATCAAGCCAAGAACCTCACCGGGCCCTCCGGCCCCGAGGCCCTCATCCTGCCCGACGATTACAACAACCGCCTGATCCTCGCCGGGACGCTGGCCGAACTCCAGTTGATGACGGATTTGATCGAGATGTTGGATGTCGCGCCCGATGACTCGGATCGCCAGCTCAAATCCCTGCCTCTGAAGTACGCCTCCGCCAACTGGCTCACCACGCTCCTGCAGCAACTCTATGGACGCCAGTTCCGAACCGAAAATCCCCGCCTCCGCGTCGTGCTGACGCCGTCCATCGATGATCGGACGCTGGTATTGCAGGCCCCGGTGGCCTTGATGAAGCGCATCGAGGAAACCATCCAGGCCCTGGATACCGAACCGGCCCGCGGTGTTTTCGAGGTTCGCACCTACCAACTCAGCGGCGCCAATGCCACCGACCTGGTCGCGACCCTCAGCCGGCTCTTCGCCGACCGGCAGGACTGGCAGAAGCGCCCGGCGGGTCTCCCCGTGACGCAACCGCGATTCGAGGCGGACGCCGCCTCGAACTGCCTGATCGTCGCGGCCACTCGGGAACAGTTGGAGCAGATCGACCTCCTGGTCAAGGAGCTTCGCGCCTCCGTGGAGGTCGCCACGGAAATCCGCGTCTTCCGCCTCAAGTTCGTTACCCCCGACCAGATGGTCACGTTGTTGGATGCGATGCTGCACGAGCAAGCGCCCGTGCTTTCGGGTCGCGTCCGCTATTCCCCTTTTGGCGCGCCCGTCGCCGATTACGGCAAGCTCCGCATCGCCGCCGCCTCAGTGCTCAACGCCGTCGTCGTCCAGGGGCCCCCCGACAAACTCAAGGCGGCCGAACAATTGATTACCTCGTTGGACCAGGAAAAAGACGCCGAGGATGACTCCGGCCGCCAGCTCAAATCGGTCCCCCTTAAGTACGCCTCGGCCAACTGGTTGTCCACACTCCTCCAGCAACTCTACGGCCGCCAGTTTCACAGCGAAAACCCCCAACGCCGGGTCGTGATCACGCCTTCCACGGATGATCGGACCTTGGTGCTGCAAGCGCCCAAGGCCATGCTCACGCGGTTGGAGGAAACCATCCAGGCCTTGGATACCGAACCGGCCCGGGGCGTGTTTGAAGTCCGCACCTACCAACTCACCGGCGCCAACGCCACCGACCTGGTCGCGACCCTCAGCCGGCTCTTCGCCGACCGGCAGGACTGGCAGAAGCGCCCGGCGGGGCTGCCGGTGACGCAACCGCGGTTCGAGGCCGACGCGGCCTCGAATTGCCTGATCGTCGCGGCCACTCGGGAGCAACTGGAACAGATCGACCTCCTGATCAAGGAACTCCGCGCCTCCGTCGAGGTCGCCACCGAGATCCGCACCTTCCGGCTCAAGTACTGCGACCCCGAGCAAATGGTGACCCTGCTGGATACGATGCTCCATGAGCAGGCCCCGGCGATCCAGGGCCGGTTTCGCCCCTCGCCTTACGGCGCTCCCGTCGCCGATTACGGCAAGCTGCGCATCGCCGCCGCCCCGGTCTTGGACGCGGTGGTCATTCAGGGGCCGCCGGACAAATTGCGCCTGGCCGAGCAACTGATCACCGAGCTGGACAAGGAAAAGACCGACTCGGTTTCCGCAATCCGTACGGTCCACCTTGCCAAGGCCCGCGCCGAAGCCGTCGCCGAAGCGGTCAACAAAACCCTCGACAGCCGTGGCACGCGGAACGCCACCCGCCGGACCATCATCACGCCCGTCGCCGCCTCGAACAGCCTGCTGCTCGATGGGCCCCCGGTGGAAGTCGAGGAAATGATGAAGATCATCCACGACCTCGACCAGGAAAGCACCAACGGCAACATCGAGTTCCACATCTACCGGCTGGAAAATGGGAACGCCAAAGAGGTTTATCGCATCCTGGGCCAGATGATGGAGTCGCTCGCCCGGAGCGACTCCCATTTCGGCCGCGCCAGCCAGCAAGTGCCAGTGACCATGGCTATCGACGACCGTTCCAACAGCCTGATCATCTCGGCCTCGCCGGGCGCCTTCAAGATTGTCGAGCGCCTCCTCGCCGCCCTTGACCAGGCTCCCCGGCACATGGAGCGCATGATGAACCTCTACACCCTGGCCAATGCCGACCCGTTCGACCTGGCCTCCAAACTCCAGACCCTTTACGCCGACCGCCCCAAGGACGAGCAGGTTAGCGTCGATGGTGACTATTTTTCCAGCACGGTGACGGTGGTCGCGCGGCCGCAGGATTTTCCCCAAATCGAGGAGCAAATCCGACGGTTGGACGAAGCGGCGGTGGATAACAGCCTGCAAGTGCGGATGGTGGCGATCGAGAAGATGCCCGCCGCCCAGATGGCCGCCATGCTGACTAATATCTACGCCCAGATGAGTCCCGGCGAGGTGCGGATTGTCGAACGCTTGCCGCCGCGACCCCTGCCGACCAACACGGTCCAAGTCGTTCCTATCTCGCGCCCTTTCACGAATTCCCCTCCCACCCCCGCCCTCACCAACGCTCCGGCCCAAACCAATGCACCCGTTCTCACCAGCGCCACCACTGCAACCAACGCCCCGACCCTGACCAATAACCCCGCCCTCACCCAGGCCACGACTGAGACCAACGCTCCATCCCTCACCAACGCCCCCGCCCAGACCGCCGCCGTCAGCCCGACCCATTTGCCCGCCCTCACCAACTCGCTTTCGCCGACCAACCTGGCCGAGACCGCCACCCTTGCCACCACCAACCCGCCCCCGCGCCCTTTTTTTCCTGAGGTGGTGGTGGCCGTCGATAAGGCGGCCAACGCCCTGCTGTTGTCCGGTCCCGCGCGCGAGTTGGACCGCATCCAAACCATTATCCGGGACCTGACCCGGGCTGCGGCCAGTAATAACACGGAGTTGCGGATTTTCCCCTTGGAGGAGGCCGACCCGATCGTGGTGGCCCGGACCCTGAACGAACTATTTCGCGTGGATGGCGCGGCGGGCTACGGTGGCGGCTTCAATCCCAACCGCAATCGGCGCAACAACCAGGCCCAAACCGGGCCCATCCCGGTCGCTCGCGTGATCGTCGTCGCCGACCCGCGCTCCCGCAGTATCATCGTGCGGGCGCAGCCTACCGATTTTGTCCTCGTGGACTCGCTGATCAAGCAGCTCGATATCGCCGGCGGCAATGCCCAACTCAATTTCCGGCTGGTGACCCTGGAAAACTCNCAGGCCGAGAAACTCCTGCCGTTGGTGAATCAAATGCTGGCCGAACTGCGCGTCGCTCGGCCCGGCGAGCCGGTCATGGTCACCCGCGATCTCCGCGGCAACGCCCTGTTCATCGTCGCGCGCGCAACACCGTCCTCGATCAGATCGAGGCGATGATCCGGAAATTGGACACCGCGGCGGATTATGCCGAGGCCGAAGTGGCAATCGTGCCCCTCAAGAATGGCAACGCGGCCCAACTGGCCAGCGTATTACAGGCCTTGCTGCGGCCCGGAACCCAGGGTGAAGTCACTCCCGAGGCGCGCGAGTTGCAAGAGCAGGTACGCCGCCTCAAGATCCGCAACGGCCAGGAGGAACCGGTCCAACTCGATTTAACCAAACCGCTGAAGGTGATGTCCGATCCCGTTCAGGGCGCCCAAGGCGGAGGCAATCGCCTGATCCTGATTTCCACCCCCGACAATCTGAAGGCCCTGACCTCGGTGATTGCGATGATGGACACGGTACCCTCCATGGCGAATATCCGCATCTTCCCTTTGCAGTACGCCGATGCCGCCTCCGTCCAGCGGCTCATCGCCGACCTCTACCAGGGACCCAACGCCGCGCGGCTCCCACCCGAAGACCGTCCGAATGTGGCTATCGACGCCCGGACCGATGCCCTGGTCGTGTCGGGCAACGAGACCGCTTTTTCAGTTGTGACCAACTTGCTGGGCCAACTGGACCGCGAAGGGGAGGCCTTTTCCGGGCAGATTCGCCTGGTCGCCCTCAAGCACGCCCGGGCTTCACAACTGGCCACCGTCCTGGAACAGTTTTTTCGCGCCAAACAATCGGCCGAAGCGGCCCGCGGCCCCAGTGGGCGCGGCCTGACCGTCACCATCACCCCGGATGATCGGAGCAATACCCTCCTCATCACCGGCAGCCGCGAGAGCTTCGCCGCCATCGAACGGATGATCGCCCAACTGGACGCGGAACAAATCGCCGCTCGAACCAACTTCAAAGCCATCACTCTCAAACATGCCACGGCTTCCAAGCTCCAAGCGACCTTGAACCAGCTATTCGCGCGCCGTCCGGCGCTCATTCGCGGCGAAGCCCCGGAGCCCATCACCATCGTCGAAGATAGCTGGGCCAACGCCTTGGTGGTCGGCGCCTCCCCGGAGGATATGCAGATGGTCGAATCCCTCATCGCCCAACTCGACGGCGAAGCCATCGAACCCGGCATCGAGGTCCAGGTGCTGCCGCTCTCGAAGGCGGACGCCCGGCAGGTCGCCCAGACCATCACCACCCTCTACCGGACCGGCGGCCCCGGCACCCCGTCGTCGGTGACGGCCAATGTGGATGAGCGCCTCAACGCCGTCATCGTTTCCGCCGGCCAAAACGACATCAAGCGCATCGCCGAGCTGGTGAAGAAACTCGACACGGACCAGGTCACCCAGGTCCACCAAATCCGCATCTTCTCTCTCACCAATGCCCGGGCGGTCCAATTGGCGGCCATCCTGACTTCCGTGCTCAACACCAAACCGACCCCCTTGACCGATCAAAGCCCCGGACGCCAGGCACTGCTCGAGTTCATTTCCCGCAGCCCCGACGGCAAAGAACTGATGACCTCCGCCCTCAAGGAAGGCATCCTCATCGCCCCGGACGCCCGGGTCAATTCCCTCGTGGTCTCCGCGCCGGTCGAGTACATGAAGTTCCTGGATCGGCTCATCGCGGACCTGGACGCCCTGTCGCCCCAGGTGGCCACCATCAAGGTCTTTGCCTTGAAGAACGCCGACGCCCGCCAGATGATGACCGTGTTGACCAGCCTGTTCCGGCTGCAAGCCGCCCCGCAGTCCACCGCCAACCCCCGAACCATCCAGTACAACCTGGTCCGCCCCGCGCCCACCGACGAACTGCTCGCTCCCGAGCTCGAGACGGGCGGCGGCGGCGTCCTGGGCTCAGCCGAAGAAAACGCGCTGACGGTAACGGTCGATCTGCGCAGCAGCAACAGCCTGCTGGTGGGCGGCACCGAGCGTTACGTGAGCCTGGCCGAGCAGATCATCCAGACCCTGGATTCGAGCCCCGCCCAAGAGCGCAAGGCCGAGGTCTATCGGTTGAAGAACGCGCGGGCCAACGATGTCCAGGCCGCCCTGGCGAACTTCCTGAAACAGGACACCCAACTGCTCGTTGCGGCCGTTGGCCAGCAGGCGATGGCGCAGGAGATGTTGGATCGCGAGGCCACCATCGTCGCGGAAACCAACAGCAACACCCTGCTTATCTCGGCCACCCCCCGCTTCTTCGTCCAGGTCCGCGCCCTGGTCGAGCAGTTGGACCAGCCGCAGCGCCAGGTCCTGATCCAAGTCTTGCTGGCCGAGGTTACCCTCACCAAGGACGACGAACTGGGCGTCGAGTGGACCTATACTTCTACGGGCTCCAACCCGGGCACGAAGAACGGCACCGATTTCGGCGTCGCCAACGCCCTCAAGACCGCTGGGGGCTTCGGTTCCGCCATTTCGGGCGACAATTTCAACTTCCTATTCCGCGCCTTGCAGGTCGAGGAGCGGCTCCATGTGCTGAGCCGGCCGCAAATCCTGACCGCCGACAACCAGTTGGCTACCATCAAGGTGGGACAGCAAGTGCCCCTGGTGACCGCCAGCCAGGTCATCGCCACCACGGGGAACAGCGTCAACAACTTCACTTACCAGGACGTGGGAGTGACCCTCACCGTGACCCCCCGCATCAGTCCGGATGGTTTCGTCAAAATGGATGTCTCCCCGCAGATCACCCAGTTGAGCAGCGCCACCGCCACGATTAACACGGGCGTTCAGGCTCCCATCATTAACCAGCGCCTGGCGACCACCTCGGTCAGCGTCCAAAGCGGCCAATCCATTATGATTGGCGGCTTGATGAGCACCAGCGACGACATGACCTCCAAACGGCTTCCCATCCTGGGCAGCATCCCCTTGCTGGGCGCGCTCTTTCGTAGCAATGTGCGCAACACCGTCCGCACCGAGTTGCTCATTGTGCTGACGCCGCAGGTCTTGATCAACGGAGTGGCCATGGCCACCACCAATACCACCCTCGAGGTGACCCGTGAACAACTGGACCGTGCCACCTTCAAGGATGACCGCCGAAAAGGCCAGTTGGAGCACCAGATCTTGGAGCCGCTCTATCCGGAGAACACCACCAACCCGCCGACCGCCCTCCCGCCCAAGAACGAGCCGGCTCCCAAACCGCAACAGCCCTGAGCTGCGAAACTCCGTGGTATGACTCTGACTCTTCAGGCAGCCGCCGACGCAGGGAGGCGGGCGTCCGGCCAACGGTTGCGGTGGATCCGCCCCGGGGCGGCAGTGGCTGGGTGCTGCCGAACCGGGCTCCTGCTCGCCGGCCTCGTGGGGTGGTTGACGGGCTGCGCCGACCCCGGTCCGGGCACTGCGGCCAGGTCATCGCCGCGCCCAACCACCACTCCGGCTTCCTCTCGCGTGGACGAACTCAACCTGGTCACGATGCCGGTTCCCGTCAATCTCGAGTCCTTGCCCGGCGTTGATGGGATCGTCATCAAGATTTACGCCGCCAATGCGCGACGTCCCCGGACCCAGCCCATTGTTTCCGGCGTGCTCGAGGTCCTCATGTACGAGGGCCTGGTCAGGGGCGGGGCCGAGGAGACGAACCGCTACCGTCACCAATGGACTTTCCCCGCCGAGGAACTCCCCGCCTTTGCCACGGCCACCACCATCGGCACGGGCTACTCCTTCCGGTTGGCCTGGGGCAAAGACGCTCCGCGAATCGATAAAATCACGGTGGTGGCTCGCTACCAGCCGCCCCAGGGTCCAACGGTCTATTCTTCACCCAGCTATCTCGCCATCCCGGGCCCCCTGCCCGGCGGTTCGACAAACCAACGATAACGGCGGTTCTCCGAAAGGAAATCGAGGTTCAGCCGGATCGGCGCACGCAACGGACGAGCACGGTCTTGGGGTCTTGTTCCTCGACTGCGCACTCGTGGGCGGCGATGGTTTCGAGCAGCGCCAAGGCGCCCGGATCTTCCAGGAGAACCTGCAACCGGAGCTGTTCGAACTTCTTCCCGTTGCCGTCGCCGCCCAAGGCATGGCCCGGGGGAGCGGCCGGATCCAGACGTGACACTTCTCGCCCGCGTTGGTTGGTGCCCCACCGGGGATAATCCTTAACTCCGAGGGCCTGGTTCGCTTTCCAGGGGTCCGACCGCCCGGCGGCCGCAGGCTCAGCCACCGCCTTAAGGTGTTCGAGCATCTCTTCCACCAAGCCGTGCCCGATATTCACCAGCCAGGCGAACAGTTCCGCCCGTGGGTAGCGGAAGATGTCGGCGTGGAGAAAAACCAACTCCCGGGGCAGGGCCGGCAGCACGAAAGCCTCCGCTGTATGCCAGTCCTTGCGGAGGGTCTGATAATCCCGGATCAACAACAACTTCCGGAACTGCCCATCCAGGCAGGCGTGGAGTGAATTGAGAAACTTGAGTTCGACGAACTCGATGCGGCCTTCCTGGTTGAACCGGTGCGAGAGCTTGATGCGGCCGCGCTGCGTATGAAACTCGCCATCGTAGCAGGTCGACACAATGACATGGTCGTAGACCATCTGGACCTGCATAAATCGTCCGCTGGCCTCGCCGCCATAATTGCGCTTGGCCGGGCCGACCGCCGGCTGTCTCGGGCGCGTCCGCAAACGACTCTGCACCCCCACCAGGCGGCTAAAATAGTCGCTCGCCGGAGAGAAATCATGCAGCCGCAAAAACTCGCGAGCGGCCTCGATCTCGGTGTCCACGATCGGTGGCCCCAAATGGACCCGATTTTCCAGCCCCTCGATCACTCCCTTGGCTTGCCGCTTTGCTTCTTTAGTGGGCATAGTTCCTCGCGCAGTTCAATTCTTTACCCGCAGGCCACCATACCGTGTTCCCGGCAAACTGGAACTGTGCGTTTGGATGCACACTCTGTGCGTTGGCGGGCACAGGGAACGAGGACTACTCCGGGCCGGCGCGTGCCTGCGGCGCGGACCTTCCAGCTTCGCTTACCGGAACTCGTCCCGGTACTTGACCGCTCGGGCCATGACTTTCACCACATAATCACGGGTAGCGGGGAAGCCGATTTGCTGGACGAACAGCGCGCTGTTGGTCGCGGCGGCCGCGTGCTTCCACTTGATCACATTCCCGCGGCCCGCATTGTAATCCGCCAGGGCATAAGGCACCGGATTGTCCGTCTGGCGGTAGCGCTGCAGCAGTTTCCGTAAGTACCACGCCCCGGCCAGGGTGTTGGTGCGTGGGTCGAAACAATGCTCATGGACAAAACCGGGAATATGCTCGGTATCGGCCCATTCCTGGGCGGCTTCCTCCATCAACTGCATGAGTCCGATCTCTTGCGCCCGGCCGCGCACCTGCGGATTAAACCGGCTCTCTCGCCAGACCACCGCCTTGACCAGGGCCGGCTCGACCCCGTATCGCTGCGCCGCCGCCCGAATGGGTCCGTCCTGGCTGCGCTCCAACTGGGTGGCCCACCACCAATACCCCGCGCTTCCGCCCACCACCAGCAGAACCAACGCGAAAGTCCAGCGGAGCCTCTTCACCCCCCTTTTCTTACCTCCTGCCCAAAGGGATGTCCATGTCCAATCAATCGCGGGTAACTGTTCCGGTTGCTCATAGGAGCGCGGATGCCCTCATCCGCGAGGCCCGCCGCAAAACGGGCTGGCGGGTGCCTGCCTTCGTCCTCCGGGGCAACCACTACCACCTCCGGCTGGAGACGGCGGAGGTGAACCTGATGGCCGGCATGAAATGGCTCCAGGGCGCCTTCACCCAGCGCTACAATGGACGCCACCGTTGCTTTGGGTACCTGTTCCAAGGCGGCTACGCGGCCTATCAC
>TBL_comb47_HYPODRAFT_10002164_pt1 | contig 24538 bp, 21 predicted proteins | sample TroBogypolimnion_40_FD_10682 | JGI IMG/M metagenome (IMG submission 10682)
GGTGCAAGTTATACTATTGGAGCTGCTGGAGTAACTTTATATGCTCAGTGGAATGTCAATTCCTATACAGTCACATTTAATAGTAACGGAGGTGACGGGGGATCAACTTCTCCTCAATCATTAGTTTACAATATACCAACAGCTTTAACATTAAATGGATTTACAAAAACAGGATATTTATTTGCTGGTTGGAATACATTAGCAAATGGATCAGGTACTACATATGCAGATGGTGCAAGTTATACTATTGGAGCTGCTGGAGTAACTTTATATGCTCAGTGGAATGTCAATTCCTATACAGTCACATTTAATAGTAACGGAGGTGACGGGGGATCAACTTCTCCTCAATCATTAGTTTTCAATACACCAACAACTTTAACATTAAATGGATTTACAAAAATACAATATACATTCACAGGTTGGAATACATTAGCAAATGGATCAGGTACTACATATGCAGATGGTGCAAGTTATACTATTGGAGCTGCTGGAGTAACTTTATATGCTCAGTGGACTATAAATACATATATACTCACAACAATAAAAGCAGGTGGCCCTGTTGGATCTATAAGTACATCCACTGGAGGAATAAGTGGATGTACCACTTCATGTAATTCATCAGGTATAAATTACAATACAGTTGTAACAATTACCGCAGCTGCAGTGTCTGGTTATGCAGTTAAATTTACAGGATGTACTCTCAGTATCGGTGGAGGTCTAGGCAATAGTGCAGGTTGTGCTTTTGCAATTTCAGCCACTACAACTATTACGGTTACTTATGTGACTCCTCCAACTGTCACGACTTCTACTGCAAGTAGTCTAACTATGATTTCTGCTCAGGATGGTGGTAATATAACAGATCTAGGATATGAAAATAATGATGAAAGAGGTATCGTGTATGATACTGTATCTCACTCAGTTAATCCTGGAAATGTTTCTCCAGCTAGTACTTCTTATACACAAACTCCTATAAAAGAAAATGGGACTTTCAGTTCAACAGGAACATTTGGATTTCCAATTAGTGGATTAACAGAAAGTACTATTTACTATGTCCGTGCTTATTCTCATAATATTACTGGAGGATATTCATATGGTAATGAAGTTCCATTTACAACTTTAGCATTTCCTACAATTGATCAATCTGCTTATGAAGTATTTGGCAATACAAATAATTTGAGCACAGATATAGCTTTGTCTTCGCAGAACACACCTACTTCTCTTAGTAGTCTTAATACTCCATTTCAATTAAAAATGCTCCTACATTTGGATGTAAATGGAACTAGTCTTCCTTCATCTGCTGGAAGATTCAAATTACAATATGCTCCTAAGACTCCTACTTGTACTATATATTCAGATGTGACTACAGATACTCCAATTGCTTTTTATAATAATACACATATAAATCCTAGTTCTGTATCGTATGTTAGTGCTTCTGATCCTACGATAGGGAACACTATAGTGTCTCAGCCTTATGTTCAGTCAACTCTTTTTACAAATTCTAATGCTCCTGTCCCTGCAGGCCAAGATGCTGAATGGTCTTTCGGTTTATATGATAAAGCGAGTGACGGTGGTACTTACTGTATAAGAGTAGTAAGAGAAAATGGTTCTACTCTTAATACTTATTCTTCTGTTCCTGAAATTACAACAGTTCATAAAAATTTTGGAGGTGCAGGAAGTGCGGGAAGTGCAGTATTAGTTACACCTCAATGTTCTGATGGAATTGATAATAATAGTAATGGATTGATTGACGCATTGGAACCTAATTGTCATCAAGATGGTAATATAAATAATCCATATCTTCCTAATTGGGATTCTGAATCAGTATCATCTGTTACTAATAGTGGCGGAGGTGGAAATGGTGGAGGTTCGGTGGTTTTACCTCAATGTTCTGATGGAATTGATAATAATAGTAATGGATTGATTGACGCATTGGAACCTAATTGTCATCAAGATGGTAATATAAATAATCCATATCTTCCTAATTGGGATTCTGAATCAGTACCATCTATTACAAATAATGGTGGTGGTCAAGGCGGCGGTGGGGGAGATTTAGGTTTCTTCTTTGATAAAATATATTCTATATTTAAATGGATGCCTTTCAACATAAATACAAATTTGTTATTAGGCATGGCTGCAAATATTTTTAACTAGATGAAAAAAAATAAAATTACAAATATTGTAATAGTATACATATTTATTATTGCTCTGTGTTTTGGAGGTTATTTTTATTACAAATTACATAATTTTCAAAATACAACTAAGGATGTAAAAGAGCAAGAAGTGACAAATGTTATTTCAGAAGTTTCTTCACTTTATCTTTTTCCTGAAGGAGAGAGTCCTACTGTAGCTACGGTTACTGATCCGTCTGCTTTAAAGAATCAATCCTTCTTTAATTATTCAGAAGTAGGGGATAAGGTCTTAATTTTTACTAATGCAGGAAAGGCAGTGTTGTATCGTCCAAGCATAAATAAAATAATTGAAATCACTTCAATTAAAAAATAAATTTATTCTAGTAAAATTATTAAAGAAGCACTTTTTCTTTATTGGCATAAAGTGCTTCTTTAATAGTACTTGTATTTTTGTAATATTATGTTATAATGTTAAAGAATAAACATTGTAAATTGTATAAAAATTTAATACTATGAGACAACTAAAAATTACGAAGTCGATTACAAACAGAGAAAGTGCTTCTTTAGACAAGTATCTTCAAGATATTGGAAAGGAAGGGCTTATCACTGCAGAGCAAGAAGTTGAACTTGCTCATAGAATAAAGAACAACGACAAAGTAGCATTGGAAAAATTGATAAAATCAAATCTTAGATTTGTTGTATCTGTTGCAAAGCAGTATCAGAACCAGGGGCTATCTTTATCTGATCTTATAGGAGAAGGGAATTTGGGTCTTATAAAGGCTGCACAAAAATATGACGAGACGAGAGGATTCAAGTTTATTAGTTATGCTGTGTGGTGGATTCGTCAATCGATACTTCAAGCAATTGCGGATCAATCAAGATTGATTCGAATGCCTTTAAACAAGGTTGCGGTTTTGGTTAAGATAAATAAAGCAACAGCAAAATTTGAACAAGAAGAGAATAGAAGTCCTTCAACAAATGAATTGGCTATTATTTTAGATTTACCCTTGTTTGTTATAAACGAAACATTAGTTGCTTCTAAAAAAACATTTTCTGCTGATGCTCCATTTGTAGACGGAGAGGAGAATAATTTATTTGATGTATTAGAGAATAATTCTCCTGCGTCAGACAGCCTCCTTGCTGAAGAGTCTTTATCCTTTGAAGTAGATAGACTCATCAAATACGTGTTAACTGAAAAAGAAGAAAAAATAGTAAAAATGTTCTTCGGTATTGGTTATCAGGAGATGACTCTAGATGAGATGGCCCCAATTTTTGGTCTGACGAGAGAAAGAATTCGTCAGATAAAAGAGAAGGCGATAAGAAAAATGAGACACAAAACAAGAAATAAATTACTTTTGTCTTATCTAGGTTAAATTTTATATTTAAAATATATAAGGCGGCATTTGCATTTGCAATGCCGCCTTTTTATTATCATAAATAAATGATATAATATGACTGTATTATATTATTAGTTAATTTTTTTTCCTAAATATGCAAGATCAAAAAGGAAATATAGGTGTTATTGTTTCATTTATTATCGTAGCTTTTCTTATTGGCTTTATTATTTATTCTTTAATGCATCAAACGGTAAAGATAAATCCTTTAGATGGTATGAAGATAGATACGACAAAAGTCAGTGAACCAAAAGCTTCGACAGATAATGTAACAACATCACAAACGCAAAATAACATGGAACCAAATAAGAATGTTCGTTTATTAAAAGATTTTACTCCTGTTGCTAGTACTCCTAAGTTAGAGATAAAGGATATAGTGGTTGGTAAAGGAGCAGAAGTAAAGCCAGGGGCAACTGTTACTGTTCATTACACAGGTGCTGTTGCAGCTACTGGTGCTATTTTTCAGTCTTCAAAAGATGGAGGAACACCAGTTACATTTCCTCTAACTCAAGTTATCAAAGGTTGGACCGATGGTATTCCTGGTATGAAAGTGGGAGGTACTCGTCGTCTGATTATACCTGCTGCCGAGGCATATGGTGCGACTCCTCCTCCAGGTTCAGGAATTCCTGCAAATGCAGATCTAGTTTTTGATGTTGATTTGATTTCAATTCAATAAACATTATGAGAGATAAACTAAAATCATTTTGGGCTATAAATAAAAAGAGAAAGCGAACATGGATAATTATCGTTCTGATACTTATCATAGTTTGTTATTTTATTTTTAAAACACCTTCTAATGTTGCTAATACAGTTACAGATACTGCTAAAGTATCAGACTTGAAAGAGACTGTTTTAGCGACAGGACAAGTAGTTTCAAATACAGATTTAAGTTTATCTTTCAATAGTGCTGGAATTATAAAATCTTTAAAAGTAAAAGTTGGAGATAAAGTTACTGCAGGACAAGTTCTAGCAACTCTAGATCAAGGAGAAGCACAGGCTACTCTTACTAGTGCACGTGGTGCCTTAGCTGCCGCACAAGCTCAGCTAAAGAAAATAATGGAAGGAGCTTCAAATGAAGATATTTCCCTTTCTGAGATTGCACTTAAAAATGCTAAAAATGATTATGAGAATGTAAAAACAGCACAGGAAACTCTTGTAAATAATGCTTATGATAATTATTTAAATTCTAATTTAGAAGCTATTCCAAAAAATGGCACGAGTGATTATATTGCTCCTATTATAAGTGGTACTTATAATTTAGATAAAGAAGGAGCTATTTATTTGACTTCTTACTATAGTGTCGGAGGAACAGGATTTACAGTTTCAGGACTAACAAGTGGTAATGGTACAGGAAATACTATCATAGCTCAACCAATTGGAGATTCAGGTTTGTATGTAAAATTTCCTAGTAATATAAATATTCCTGTTATTGACTGGGTTATAAATATTCCAAATAAAAAAGCAGCGAATTATCTGATGAATCTTAACGCTTATCAATCTGCTCTAAAAGCACAGCAAAGTGCTTTATCTTCTGCTCAGTCTGTCATTGATCAAAGAACTGCTGAGCTAGCAGTAAAGAAGTCTACTGCGAGAGGTTCAGATATAGATTTGGCAAATGCCAATATTCTATCAGCTCAAGGTCAAGTAGAAGGAGCACTTGCTCGCTATAATGATACAGTCATCTCTGCTCCAGTTTCTGGTACTATTACTAGTATAGATATTAAAATAGGTGAACAGGCTATACCTCAAAAGAGTGCAATAACCTTACAAGATGTTTCAAATATTTATCTTGAAACAGATATCAATGAAGCTAATATTGCAAATCTGAATATAGGAATGCCTGTAGATATAACTTATGATTCTTTTGGTACTGATAAAATTTTTAAAGGTAGTATCACCAAGATCGATCCGTCTTCTACTTTGGTTTCTGGTGTTGTGAATTATAAAGTCACAGCAAGTACAGAACAGCTTCCAGATCTTCGTCCTGGTATGACTGCCAATATGACAATAAAAGTAAAAGAGAAAGATGGTGTACTAGCGATACCATCACGTGCTATTGTTACTGACAATAAAGGAAATCAAACTATAAGAGTTATCACAAATACTCGTACTAAAAAATATAAATCAGTTCCTATAGTAACTGGTATAGAAGGTGATGGTGGAATGATAGAGGTTCTAAGTGGTTTATCTATAGGTCAAGAATTTGTCATTTTAACTAAACAATAAAATGTTAATTGAACTTAAAAATATAGTTAAAAATTACGACAATGGAGGCGTGATTACTAAAGTGTTACGAGGGGTAAATTTATCAGTAGATGAAGGGGAATTTGTAGCTATTATGGGACCATCGGGCTCTGGAAAGTCTACTCTTATGCATACTATTGGATTCTTAGATCGACCCACTACAGGTGAGTACCTTTTTGATGGAGAAAATACAGAAGGCTTCACAGATGATGAACTTGCTCGTATAAGAAATAATAGGATAGGATTTGTTTTTCAATCTTTTAATCTTTTACCTCGTACGACAGTTCTAGATAATGTAATGCTTCCACTTCTTTATAGTGGTACAAAAACTAATTATGAAATTCGTGCCAAAAAAGCTTTAGAAGCAGTAGGTTTAGGAGAAAGACTACAGTTTATGAGTAATCAAATTTCTGGAGGTCAGAAACAACGTGTAGCGATAGCTCGTGCTCTCGTTTGCGATCCGAAAGTTATTTTTGCAGATGAACCGACAGGAAACTTGGATTCAAAAAGTGGAAGTACTGTTATGAATATATTAGAGAAATTAAATAAAGAAGGCCGTACTATTATACTCGTTACTCACGACAAGCAAGTCGCACTCCACGCGAACCGTATAGTGACTATCCGTGATGGAGAAATAATTTCTGATGTTTTAGTTCCAGAATCTGAGAGAGTTCACTCAAAAGAAATTAAAGACGATGAAGAATAATACTTTAGTTAGTGAAATTAAAACAACCATTAAAGATTTACTTACTAGGAAAGGCAGATCGTTTTTAACTATACTCGGTATTATTATTGGTGTAGCCGGAGTTATCATTATCATATCTTTGGGTGCTGGAGCTCAATCTTTAGTATTGGGTCAGATAACCAAACTAGGATCAAATCTCGTAGGTGTTTTGCCAGGTAAGAGTAGCGAGAATGGACCTCCTACTGCAGTTTTTGGAGTGCAAATTAAAACTCTAACATTAAATGATGTTGAAGCTATAAAGAATAAAGGTAATGTCCCAAATGCGACTGATGTGGCTTCTTTTGTCAGTGGTAACGTTACTGTTATTGCAGGACGTGAAAGTGTAGATACTTCATTTACTGCTACAGACGGTAGTTACGTCAGAATACAAAATACGGAAATGATTAAAGGTACTTTTTTTACAGATGAAGAGTCTAATGCAGGGGCTAATGTTATAGTCTTAGGTTATGACGTAGCTAATAATCTTTTTCCTAATGGAGGAGAGATAGGTTCAGTTGTTAAAATAAAAATTCCTAACAATAATCCTACTACCAATGAAGTGACGGGAAGTATTCCTTTTAGAGTTATAGGTGTACAAAAAAAGTTGGGGACAGTAGCATTTCAGAATCAAGATGATCAAGTCTTTATTCCTTTTTCTGTAGGTCAGCGACAAATTCTCGGCATAGACTATGTTCAGTTTGTTCGAGTAAAAGTAGATCAGTCTACAAATGTTAAAACTGTAATGGCTGACATCACAAGAGTATTAAGAGAACAGCACAGAATTCACAATTCAGAGAACGATGACTTTTCTGTTAGAGACTTAGCAGATGCAATTAAAATTTTGACTAGTATCACAGACACCTTACGTCTATTTTTAGGACTTATGGCTGGTATTTCTCTTATAGTGGGAGGTATTGGTATTATGAATATAATGCTTGTAACAGTCTCAGAGCGTACTCGTGAGATCGGTCTAAGGAAGGCAATAGGTGCGACAAGAAAAGATATTCGCAATCAATTTTTATTAGAATCGATCGTTCTTACTTTTACTGGTGGAGTATTAGGAATTATATTAGGAATATTTATATCATATATTGTTGCACTTGGAGCTCGTTTTGCTGGCTATGATTGGGCCTTTATTATTTCTCCATTTGCAGTTATCTTAGCAGTATCGGTTTCTATATTAACTGGAATTATTTTTGGACTTTATCCAGCTCTCAAAGCTGCAAAATTAGATCCTATAGTTGCATTACGTTATGAATAATAATATTTATTTAAAACAAGCTATAAGAGGAATAAAGTCTAATCCTTCAAGGACACTTTTGACTACACTAGGTATTATGATAGGTATTGGTACTGTCATACTGGTACTCTCAGCAGGTGAAGGTTTTAAAAGTTATATAAACTCTCAAGTAGAAGCTTTTGGATCAAATACTGTCATCGTACAAACATCTATTCCTGCTTCGACTAAAGCACGATCTTCAACTAGTGCGACTTCTGGGCATGCAAATAATTCAGCTTCAAATGCTGTTCCGATAACTACTTTAAAAGTCCGTGATGTAGAAGATATTAAAAATATTCCAAATGTAAAGAATGCATATGGAGCTTCTGTCGGTCAGCAAATAGTGACCTATAAAGGTATTTCAAAAACATCATTTATTTTCGGAGCATCAGCAGCTCGCTTTGATATAGACAAGGGTGTTATAGCTAGTGGTAGAGGGTATAGTGAACAGGAAGATAAGTCTTTAGCTCAGGTCGCAGTATTAGGAAGTAAGATAGCCACTGATTTATTTGGAGATAGTAATCCCTTGGGAGAGTTAGTAAGAATAGGAAATGATAATTTTAAAATTATAGGAGTGTATGAATCAAAAGGAGGATTTGGTCCTATGAATGAAGATGAGCAAGTATTCATCCCTGTTACTACTTTACAGAAAAAAATACAGGGAATAGATTATCTCATCTATTCAGTTGTTGAACTTTCTGATAATAGTAAAGCAGATGCTACAGCTTTAGATATTGCAGACGTACTTAGACGCAATCATTATATCAATGATCCGGCAAAAGATGATTTTAAAGTTCAAACTCAAGCAGAAAGTTTAAGTACCTTTGATACTATTTTACAAGCCGTTACATTTTTACTAATAGCTATTGCTGCTATTTCTCTCATAGTAGGAGGAGTGGGAGTTATGAATATCATGTATGTGGTTGTCACAGAGAGGATAGGAGAGATAGGATTAAAGAAGGCATTAGGTGCAAGAGGTAAGGATATACTTTATGAATTTCTTATAGAGGCAGTACTTCTGACGATTATAGGTGGAGTTGTCGGTATTTTAGGTGGAGCTTTCTTTTCATTTTTAATAGCCAAATATGCTCAAAGTATAGGACTGGCTTGGAAGTTTATAGTACCGATCTGGGGTGTGATTATTTCTGTTTCAGTATCAATGATTATAGGAGTAATTTTTGGTGTTTTTCCAGCTCGTAATGCAGCTCGTCTCGACCCAATCGTCGCTCTAAATAGGGAGTAATCGTACTTTCCCATAGGTCAGACCTATGGGAAAGTAGTTTAGTATGATAAAATAATTAGTATGGCTATTAGAGATAAAAGTTTAGTAGTAAACGAATATTATCATTTATATAATCGTGGTAATGGTAAACATGAAATCTTTTTAGATGAAGATGATTATAATCATTTTATAAAACTTTTGTTTATTTGTAATTCAGAAAATAAATTTGTTTTTCGAGAATCAATCGTAGAACCAAAGATAGATGCTTTTGATTTTGAAAGGGGAGCTCCACTAGTCTCGATTCTTTCTTGGGTCTTAATGCCAAACCATTTTCACATAGTTTTAATTTCCCATAGGTCTGACCTATGGGAAAAAGGGATTAATCCAATTACAGAGTTTATGAGAAAGGTTTCTACTTCATATGCAATGTATTTTAATAATAAACATCAAAGATCGGGTGGTTTGTTTGAAGGTGCTTTTAAATCAAGACACATTGGTGAAGAAAATTATTTTAATTATATTTTTTCTTATATACATCTAAACCCTATAAAATTAATACAGAAAGATTGGAAAGAAAAGGGAATTACAAATAAAGAAAAAGCAAAAGATTTTTTAGAGAAATATGAATATTCTAGCTTTCAAGATTATTTTAGTAAAAAGAGAAAACAAGAATATATAATAGACAAGAATTCTATTCCAGATTATTGTCTCTGCGATCATGTAAAAGATCTATTTAAGTTGATTAATTTAAAAGATTAATATTTGTGTAATAATAAAGATGAAAGTGGTATAATATTAGTATTATTGTAATTAATATAAAAAAGTAATATGTCTACAGAAAATCCATTAAATATAATTAGACAAATGAATGAAAGTAACGAAAATGAGAGAATTGCAAGTGATGAAGGACAGAAAGATATTTTATCTAAAGAAATAGAGATTTTTAAACAACGCATAGGAGAAATTAAGGGGACACGAGAGAAAATAATTTCTCAATATCACGAAGCAATTAATGAAGCAAAGAAAGATCCTAAAACTTTGCAATATGTGAGAAATAATTTTCAAGAACTTTTTAAAGATGGTAAAGATAAATGGCAAGAATTAAGTAATGAATTAAATTCAATTAATGAATCAGAGATAAATAATACTGAAATTATTAAAAACATAGACACTCGGACTGAATTATCAACTGCAAATAAAAGAATAATAGAACTTGAAAAAGAATTAGAAATAGAAAAAGGAAAACAGTTACCTTGGTGGGATCGTCATACTGGTTTATTAGACCTAAGTGATAAAAAAGAAATTTACCCTCAAGTAAAAGAGTTTATTAAAAATAACAAAGAGGTAGCGCTAAAAATAAAGGAACTTAAGGGTAAAGATTATAAAAAAGTTGAATTTGAACTTAGTAATCTGGCTGTAGAAAAAGTAAAAGATGGACAAGATATAAAAGAAGAGATGAAAATGATGTGGGAAGTCCTTAGTTATTATTCTAATTTGGAAGATATGATTGATGAATTAAAAAAGGATGGACAATTAGATGAATTAAAAAAATTAGAAGCAGAATTAAAATAATATAATTTTTCAAAAAATACACAAACCCTTATTTATATAAGTTTTTTGAAGTGTTGTTAAATATGTTAGAACAAAGAGTTTCCCATAGGTCTGACCTATGGGAAACTCTTTGTTATTATTTTGTATGATATAATAGAATTATGGAAACATTTTTAAACGATAAGAAGATAAGCGTTTCAGTTTTTATATTACTAGTAGTTATTTCATTATTGACGGTCGCAAAGCTCGTAAATGAGGTTAAGGGTAGTTCTTATATTGGACGCGGCAATCAGCCAGCCAATACAATATCAGTTTCAGGTAAGGGAGAAGTATCTGCAGTATCAGATATTGCTACTTTAAATATTAATTTAAACAAAGAAGGTAAGACAGCTAAAGAGGCACAAGACTTACTCAATGAATCAATTACAAAAACATTAAAATATTTAAAAGATCAAAAAATCGCAGATAAAGATATCAAGTCAGAATATGGAGGACTCAATCCTAAATATTCTTATGAACCACAGCCTGCATGTTTCAACTATCCTTGCCCTACAAAAGATCCAGTAATCACAGGGTATACATCAACACAATCAATCACGATTAAGGTTCGCGCAGTGGACTCTGCTAGTGAAATTCGCACTGGACTAGCAACTCTAGGAGTCACAGATATCAGTGGTCCAACTTTTAGTATCGACAATGAAGACAAGATAAAAGTTGATGCAAGAGCACTAGCAATAAAAGATGCAAGAGAGAAAGCTCAAGTATTAGCAGATGAACTTGGTGTAAGGTTAGGAAAAGTTATGAGTTTCTCAGAAAATAATGGAGGAGAGTATCCTATGTTTGCAGCAAAAGCTATTATAGCTGATAGTGCATCAAATGTTGCTCCAGCTCCAATCTTACCAAAAGGAGAGAATAAGATAACTTCAGATGTAATGATAACTTATGAGATAAAGTAGGATTATTAGATAAAGTCAAATGCCCCGCAGGCGTAGCCTGCGCGGGGCATTTGACTTTATCTTCCATGTAATGGTACTATGAAAGTAAGCCCTCCGGGGTGGTTTTTAATAAGAGAAACATTATAAACACTAGCTTTATTTAAGTTAACAAATATATGATAAAAACAATCACTGAATTCTTCAAAGAAGTATTAGCCGAAGCAAAACACATTACTTGGCCTTCTCGTAAGCAGACATTATATGCGACTATCGCTGTTTTAGCTATTTCTATATTAGTTGCTTACTATCTAGGATTATTAGACTTTTTGTTTAGTAAGGGCTTGGAACAAATTTTACTTAAAAGATAATTATTAATTTAAATAAGTATTTACTAGAAACTTTGATTAGCTTCTAGAAACTAATTCATTATGGCAAAACAAGAATTAAGAGGTGAGAGAAATTGGTATGCAATACATACTTACGCGGGATATGAGAACGCAGTTATGCGTAATCTAAAGCAGCGTATTGATAGTCTTGGTATGAATGATAAGATCTTCAGTGTAGTTGTTCCAACAGAAAAGAAAATTAAAATAAAAGCAGGAAAGAGAGTAGAGACAGAAGAAAAAGTTTATCCAGGTTATGTTCTTGTAGACATGATAGTAGATGATAACTCTTGGTATGTAGTTCGCAATACTCCTCGTGTTACTGGATTCGTCGGTGCAGGAGTAAATCCTGTTCCTCTAAACAAGAAAGAAGTAGATGATTTATTTGGACGTATGGATAAGAATCATGGTTCTTCTGCAAAGCATCAAATGGATGTAGAAGTAGGAGAGATAGTCCGTATCGCCGATGGTCCATTCAAAGACCTAGAAGGAAAAGTTAGTGATGTCGATAATGAAAGAGGTAAGGTCAAAGTTCTCGTTTCAATGTTTGGTCGCGAAACTCCAGTTGAACTAGACTTCTTGCAAATTAAGAAAATATAAGATAATATTAACCCTGTTACGCTAAGCTTCAATATTAGTTTAATAATAAATATATGGCAAAGAAAATTACAAAAAAAGTTAAGTTACAAATACCAGCCGCAAAGGCAACTCCAGCGCCTCCACTTGGACCCGCATTGGGACAAGCCGGAGTAAACATCTCAGAATTCTGTCAGAAGTTTAATGCTATGACTCAGAAGGATGCAGGGGATATCGTAGGAGTAGTTATCACTGTTTATGAAGATAGAACTTATGATATTAAAGTAAAGACTCCTCCAGTATCAGGACTTTTATTCAAAGCAGCAGGTGTAGAGGGAGGTTCAGGCAAGCCAAACGTAAGTAAGGCAGGATCTGTAACTAAATCTCAAATCCGTGCAATAGCTGAGAGAAAGATGCAGGATCTAAATGCAAAGAACATAGAAGGAGCAATGAAAATAATAGAAGGTAGTGCTCGTTCAGCAGGTATCAGTGTTGTAGGATAATATATAAAAGAATAATAAAAGCCCCGCGGATTACCGCGGGGCTTTTATTGTACTCCTCCTATCAATCAAATTTATTTCTGTATATTGACATTTAGTTATATTTGTGCTATTCTGTAACGATATAAAGTTCTTTTACATAAGGTTTTTAGTTGATTTATTTGAATAATTTTGCACTTCTTTTTGGAGTTTGAAATTATTCAAATAAATTAAATATAAACTAAAAAACCAAAAGAAATGAAAAAAATTAAGTTGGAGATTCTTGAAACAATGCTTCGCCTTTGGGAAGATGCCAATATTTTTGGCGAATTTACATTTAGGAGTTATTTAAGAGCTGGTAGCCTGTTGGGTAAATTAAAAACTCAGCCTGGTTCCGAAGTAAGCGTTAAGGCTGACATGCTATTTCGGTCTATCTTAAACTTTAAAAATCTTAGAAGTTTACTAGAAAGAGATGATGAAATGATCAACTCTTATGCTTTCTTGCCGAGAGTTCCAAAATCATTAAGGGAAGATATCGGTGATGATAGAGAATTGTTTGGTAAAAAAGTGGATATGGGCGGAGTTTTATTATTTCCGACTTTTATCGCTAAATGGGTATTGGGTAAAAAAGTTTTCTGTATCAAAGAGGAAACAGATATCCCATTTATTCCACTGAACGAGGAAAATCATCTAAATCATCTACCGTATGATGATTTTATAATCATTACGGAAACTCCTTTTGTGGGTCACTTTCCTGGAACGGAAAAAGATTTCAATTTCAAAACCTTGATGGTAAGTAGGAGAGAGGATCACGTCCATATCATGATAATTCCTGAAGAAATAAAGGATTATATCTATTTGGATGAGGAAAGAAAGATTTTTGAGAAGCTAACTTCTTTGATGATGAGTAAGAATCAGTATGCCTACATAAAAGAAAGGAAGCATGCGATGAAAGTCTTTTTAAAAGAAGACGGAGAACTCGATACATTAGGAAACTTTTTTCCAGAGTCTGTCTTGTATGCTCAGGTTATCAGAATAGAAATATCGAGTGGAAAGTATTCCTTTAGGGGCTTTGATGATAAGGACTTCAATCTTGCAATGAGTGAAGTGGGATACAATCAAAATCCTGGATCAAATGTTTCTTCGTATTTGAATGGCGTTTGTAAAGTTATTTCAGAAATTGGTAAGTTAAATTGTGTTAAATTTAAGCCATTGAAAAATAACTCTGCCGATGTTAGTAAGGTTGGAAAAACATTTGTACGGACTATGAACCATAATCCGTCAGACCTCGAAGATTTAGAAGAAGAACTTTCCTGGAATGAAGTGTTCGAGGGTCAGGTTTTACATCTTAGTTCAGAGTCTAATCCTGATGGAACAGCATTCATCGTTAGGCATGGTTCTGAGAAATGTACACATCTACGTCGCGGACATTATCGCCATTATGGTCAGAAAGATCTGACTATTTGGGTAAGGTCATCGACGATAAGGGGAGACTTGCTTTTAGACAAAGAATCTTTTAGTAGTAGATCTTCAATCATTAAAGATTAAGAATATTTTCATTTTAATTGTTAAACCAGAGCGCCCATAAAAGAAATTAGGGCGCTCTTTTTATATTGACTTTATTATGATTTATGATATAATATGACGAAATATAAAGCAAAACTAGTTTCAAGGAAATGAAGTTTTGGAGGCCTCTTGTTGTCTCTCATAAACAAGAAATGTTATTTAAAAAATAAGTTAAATTTAAAAAAAACTAATCATGGAAAATTCTAGTAGAGAAGACCAAGAATTATTGGGTCGTAAGATTGCTATGCTAACAGAGAAAAAGGTTGGATCATTCTTTTCTTGGAATACCAAGCAGGGAGGTGGAGTAGTTGCAAAGTTGATATTTACAGCTGCGAAGATCACCGTTATCACGCAAATAAAGAATTATTTGCAAAGAGAATTGGGATTGTCGTATCAGAATGACAAGGATACCAGTAAAAATCACGGAAGTGGTGCTAAATTTACTCTTTTAGTAAATCTGAGTGAAATAAAAAAAGACGGTATAAACCGTGTCGAAAATGCGTATAGTATTATCTTTAAAGATGAAAATCTATCACCAAAATCTATTTCTAACAAGAAAGAAGATATATTGGAGAAAGTTATTTCGGAAGAAATTAATAATACTCATACTTACCAAAATATGATTTCTAAGCCTGCTATCATAGGTCCTTCAAGTAGTTTGGATAGTATTACAGCGCCGGAAGAAAAATCGAAAAATGCCATTGATCGTAATGTTGAAAAAAAGTCGATCTCTATATTTCTATCTACATTTATATCTTTTGAGATAGGGCTTTATAGCTCTGATATATTATCAAGTGAAATTAATTCAAAAAAGTTTTTCAACTTTGATAAAAAAAAGAATGGAGAATATTCCGTTGTTCACTGTAATAATGAAAAGATAGCTGCACAAGTACTGTCTTCATTGATCTGGTTTACCGGTGATATGGAATTTGTAGATATGAATGGTAAGGATGTAATGGTTAATTTATCGGATACAAAGTCTCGAGACAAAAAGCCATATGGTGTACATTTTTGCTTGCCACCGAATAAGTCAGATTCTTGGGTAGAAGTTGAAAAACGACTTTTACGAGTTAAGGATGGTACTTATCCAAAGCTAATTTCTTGTGCTGCAGATGGTTCTTCCTTTACTATTTCTTATCACAAGAAAGATACTGCTCGTAAGATTTATGATTTTCTTATTCAGATGGGCTGGATGGTACACTTTGATCGTGATAATAACTTCTTGGTTATTTTTACTTCTTCGGCGAATGTTACGGAACCATTGAAAATAGAAATAATTAAAGAAGAGCAAGAGGTAATACCTGAGGTTGTGATTCCCGTATTAGAGGTTGTTGAAGATATCGTTTCTCATACTAACAAGATTGAAGAGTTTACTCTTTCACTTGTTGAGGAAAAAGCTCAAGCTCTAAAAGAGTTTGAGGAAGTTTTTAACAACAAAGAGCTATTTGTAACCCTTTCTCCTGAATTACAAGAAGAGATCAAATCTGTTCTTGAAGCCAACTGGAAAGAGATGCATAGGGAGGAATATCTCAAGCAGCTTATGAACAAATTTTTTAAATAATTTTAACTTTTTTAACCAAATGAAAAGACCGCAGACCTAAAGGACTCTGCGGCTTTTTAATTTTTAGATAGTTTATTTATAAACAAAAATAGCTCCTGTATTTTCATACAGGAGCTAAATTATTTTTTCATAATGTTTTAAAAACCTTTTAAAACATCATACATAGAATAGACTTTTCCAAACATCGAGAACGGTTGTTTGCCATTTTCTTTGTGGACTTCTTTTTTGTGAAGAAATCTGATAGCTTCAAGAGTTCCATCGATATAAGCTTGGCGTCCGTTGATGTTGTGTTTGAATTCAAATACTACACTTCCATCTTTTTTGACCAGAGAGTATGTGTGGTATCCATGGCCGCCCCAATATTCTGCTGGAATATTTAGCTTAGCATAGTCCTCATCGCTTCTCTTTTTAATGATTTGATCAACTCCAAACTCCAAGCCTAACTTGTTAAAGGCTGAAACCATTGCTTTTGCAGTCCCACTTGTGTCTGCTTTTGTCTTCTGATGACTTTCTGTGATTTGAAGAGAATAATCTTTGAATAAAAGTGGGAAGTTCTCAGCCATCTTTTCCATCATCATCTGAAAGGCAACGATTTCTCTTGCCATGTTGGGTGCGATGACGGCATTGATACCATAATCGGTAACTAATTCTGTGATGAGATCAATATCTCCACCTGTCGTACCCAAGACAAAAGGCATTGCAGTTACGACATAGAAAGAGACACATTCATTGATCGCTGTTGGCAGTGTGAAGTTGCATGATACGTCGATCTTTTGTTTTGCTGTTTCTAGTAACAACGCATCTTTTTCATTTGATTTGAATAACTTCACTGGCAAGTCATTGATAGTGAGTATGTCAGCCTCTGTCTCTGGGCCAGTCATACTGAGAGGTACTAGATCCATATCTCTAGAACTGTCGATTGCAAGAGCAATCTCTGTGGCCATTTTACCTGGTAGGCCATCTACCATAACTAAGATTCTTTTTTTCTCCATGTTTTTAAGTTTTTTTTATTGTAAATAACGCGTTTATATTTACTGTAAAATTAGCACAAAAGGGTATATATAGCAATTATGTAAATAATTGAGGTACTGTATTTATATAATTTAAATGCCCCGCGGTAATCCGCGGGGCATTTATCATTTTATTTATTTGAAACTCTTTCTACATATTCTCCACTCTCAGTATTCACTATTATCTTGTCGCCTTCTTCTACAAAGAAGGGAACTTGAATCTTTATACCATTCTCGAGGACTGCTAGCTTGCCACCACCATTGGCTGTATTCCCACGGATTGATGGAGGAGCTTCCTTTATAGTAAATTCCATCTTGATAGGAAGTATAATACGAATTATCTTTTCTTCATCATCGTCATCCCAGACTAATGCTATAGCATTCTCATTGGCCTTTAAATATTTAGCTGCGTCTCCAATGATTTTTGATTCTATCTTGAAGCGATTCTTGGCATCTTCGGGATCGCAGAACCAGAATTCATCTTTAGTAGAGTAGAGGAATTTAACATTCTTTTTTACAATATCAGCTTCGTCTACCTTGTCGGCAGCATGGAATGTAGCATTCCAAGTACGTCCAGAAGTCAAACTCTTAAGCTTAACCTGGTTCTGAGGCTTTCTCATCTGAGTGCGAGCCACATGATTGTCTAAGACATCACAAGGTTCACCTTCATAAATTATTATTTTCCCAACACGTATTTCACTGTATTCAAGCATAATGTTTAGTTTATATCAGATTTATAATTTTAAAACAAGTTTTATTCTCCAGCGGAGGCTACCTGTATTTCTCCAAAACGATTTCTAACCTCCTTCAATATTTCTTCAGATAATTTTTTGTTGTCGCGTAGGTAAGTACGAGCGGCATCGTATCCACGACCGAGCTTGATCTCTTCGACTGGTCCTTTCTCTTTTTGTTTGGCTGTACCGTTATAAGAGAAGATAGCTCCACTAGTTTTACTTATGATACCGAGCTTTTCACCGAGGGCCATTATTTCTCCTTCACGAGAAATTCCTTCACCGTAAAGTATGTCAAACTCTGTCTGTTTGAATGGGGCAGCGACTTTATTCTTCACAACTTTCACACGAGTACGACTTCCGACAACTTCTTCACCTTTTTTGATTTGAGCGATTCTTCTGATATCAAGACGAACGGAAGTATAGAACTTCAAAGCCTTTCCTCCAGGAGTAGTCTCAGGATTGCCGAACATGACTCCGATTTGCATACGGATCTGATTTATGAATATAACAACTGTCTTTGAATGGGCGACTATAGCTGTAAGTTTACGCAATGCTTGAGACATGAGACGAGCTTGCTTACCCATGTGTTGCTGACCCATATCTCCTTCGATTTCATCTTTAGGGGTTAGAGCAGCGACCGAGTCGATGACGACTACGTCTATCTTGCCAGAGCGTATTAAACTTTCTGTTATTTCGAGACCTTGTTCGCCATTGTCTGGCTGTGAGATTAGAAGCTCATTGATATTTACTCCTAGCTTTGCTGCATAGTCGGGGTCCATAGCATGCTCAGCGTCAATATATGCACAAATACCACCCTTTTTCTGGGCTTCTGCGACGATATGAAGGGCTAGAGTTGTCTTACCAGAGGACTCTGGTCCAAAGATTTCTATCATTCTTCCACGGGGAACTCCTCCTACTCCTAGCGCCATATCAAGACCGATAGATCCAGTAGGGATGACGTCGATGTCTACCTTGGGAGCATCTCCTAGCTTCATGATGGCACCTTCACCAAACTTTGTTTGAATGGACTTGATTGTATCTTCTATTTCGCCACCCATTTCTTTAGTGACTTTTTTTGCTTTCTTTTGCATATTTTTTTTGAATATTAGGATCAAGAATTTTTTAAATAGTCTTATCAGAGGAACTTGCGAGGCTGTCGAGCCGAGCACGAGGAATTTTTTACCAAAAAAATATCCGTGTCCTCTGGGAAGATCTATTTAAAAAATTCTTGATAAGAAATAAACTTATATTATTTATAATTATTAATTATTTCAACATTGCGACCGATGGGGGACTTTCCTTGTAAACCAACTGAAACTTCTTCTCCTGATCGTTTCCAAATTTATCAGTAGCATCGATTGTGACGACAGAGAATCCAGGGATGAGCGCTATAGGCTCTGAGAAGCTTCCATCTTTGTCTATAAATATTTCACGTCCATTGAGACTTATGTAAGTCGCATTTTTGGCGACACCTGTAACTTTTGCAAGGGTGGTATTGTCACTCCTTTCTATCTTGGCTTCTATCTGTACTCCTTTCAGCAAGAATGACATTTTCATATAAGCAAAAACTCCAATGACAGAAAAAAGAATTACACAAGATGTTAATCCTAGCCACCATTTTAAATTTTTGTTTTTTATGTCTTGCATTTGTTTTTTTGTAATTTTTTATTAGCCGAATTTGGAATAGTTTCTGAGAAGGAACTTGCGCAAGGCCGACTGGGCCGAGCAGAGAAATTTTTTACCAAAAAATATTCGTGTCCTTCGAAGGAATCTATTCCGAAGAAGGCTATTGCTCTACCATTATACCACTTCTCATAACTTAATTTCCACTATCTATATCTACATCCCCACCACGATATCATCCGTGTGATTCATAGGTTTTTCGATGACCTCACGTGGTTTTGCACCGTTTCCTGGACCTACGACTCCACGCTCTTCTAGCATGTCTATGAGCTTGGCTGCACGAGCATATCCGACGCCTAGCTTTCTCTGTAGATAGGAAGTTGAAGCCTTTTGATCTCTTATGACTACTTCTCTAGCTTCTTCAAAGAGGTCGTCATCTCCATTACTTCCACCTTCTAGGCTATCACTGAAGAGTCCGCCTCCACCTTTCTCGATACTTCCAGATAGTTCTATCTGGTCAGGTATCTCATCCATGTATGCATCTTTCAAATATTCTACAACTCTTTTAACTTCATCTTCAGAAATAAAGGCACTTTGTAGACGTTCTGGCTGTGACATATCGGCACTAGCATATAGCATATCTCCAGCTCCCAATAATTTTTCAGCTCCTCCTTGATCAAGGATAGTACGAGAGTCTATTTGTGAAGATACTTGCAATGCTACACGAGTAGGGACGTTCGCTTTGATGAGACCAGTGATGACGTTCACCGATGGTCTCTGAGTAGAGAGTATAAGGTGGATACCGACAGCACGGGACATCTGAGCGAGGCGGACGATAGCACTTTCTAACTCTCTTGGGTATGCTTGCATGATATCTGCAAGTTCATCAATGACGATGACTATGTAAGGCATTCTCTCTGCTTCACCTTCTTTTGATTTTGACCAGACAGTCGAATGATAAGACTCGATGTCACGGACAGACTCGGCTTGGAGTACATCGTAACGTCGGTCCATTTCTTTTGCTGCCCATTTGAGTGCTAGGATTGTCTTCTTTGGGTCAGTGATGACAGGTGTGAGTAAGTGAGGGATCTTGTTGTAGAGTGTGAGCTCGACTCTCTTTGGGTCTACCATGATGAGCTTCATATCTTCTGGTCCATTTCTGTATAAAAGGGAAGTTATGATCGAGTGGATAGTCACAGACTTACCTGATCCTGTAGTTCCAGCGATGAGGGCGTGAGGCATCTTTGCCAAGTTACCGAAGACAGCTTTTCCGGATAGTCCGCGACCGAGAGCGACAGTGAGAGGCTTCGGAGAATTTTGGAATTTATCATCTGCGAGAAGGGTAGCGAGTCCGACTGTCGACTTCACTTTATTTGGGATTTCTACACCGACGAGAGACTTGCCAGGGATAGGTGCTTCGATACGGATAGGGTGTGCTGCGAGTGCTAGAGCGAGGTCATTCTGAAGTCCGACGATGCGTGAAAGTTTGACTCCTTGAGCAGGCTTTAGAGCATAGCGAGTGACAGTAGGTCCGACGGTTACTTCGTCCATCTCTACTGGAATACCGAAGTTGAGAAGTGTCCTCTGGATGATGTTTGTATTACCTTTCATGTCTCCGATATTTGGCTTACCTTTATCTTTTTCCAAGAGTGTAAGTGGGGGAGCAATGTAGTCAGTATGGAACTTCTTTTTAGGAGACAACTTCTCTTCTTCTTTCTCTTTTACGACTGCTTCAGAGTAGTCGATCTCTTGGTCTGACTTCCCTGCTTTTTCTTTTTTAATTTCTTCTTCCATTTCTTCTATTTCATTTTTATTTTCATCTTTGGAGAAGGAAGGGAGAGTGATATCTTTGTTGAAAAGATTTTTAATTTTATACCAGAGAGCGAGAAGATTTGGCTTCTCATTTGCGAGTACTATAAGAGACGCGATGAGTAGGGCACCGAGGAGAAGTATTCCTCCGATTGCCCCGAATGGACTAAAGATCCACGCCACCATTCTGCCTAGTTGTCCTCCGTAAGTTATGTTTTTAGATTCACCGATTCCATTCGTTGCGATGTCCATTATTCCTAGAGTTGTGAGTAAGACACAGACACCCATGATAGAGTGAAGTCGAGCGATATCGACTCTTCCTTTTCTCATGAAAGATACTCCGACGATACCTAAAATGATAGGTAGTAAGTAGTACCCAAAGCCGAAAATCGAACCCAAAATTTTACGAATAAAGTCTCCTGCAGGACCTGCCCAATTGAATATTGTTAATAAAATTAAAAGCCCAAAAACTAGGAATCCGATACCCCATAAACTCTCTGTAGTTTCTTCTTTTAGCTCAACTTTTTTTCTACCTTTTTTGCTAGATTTTCGGGTTCTTTTTGGTTCATCTTCCTCTTCAATATCTATATCTTTTTTTGCCATAATTATACTCAGATTATAGCATAATTTGTCTGCAAAATCTTGTTGTGGAAAAGTGAGTTTTGAGGCTCCTTTTTTATAGCTTCTCTCAGAGGACACGGATATTTTTCTGCTGAAAAATTCCTCGTGCTCGGCTCGACAGCCTCCCAAGTTCCTCTTCAAGAACTATAAAAAATACGCAGTTATAAGCGTATCTCTGAATAGTCTTATCAGAGGGACTTGTGAGACTCGACGGAGCGAACACGGAACCAATTTCTAGCAAGAAATTGGTGTGCCCTCTGAGAAGAGCTATTCAGAGAGGAGCGAATATATGTAACTTAATTTCCTCCTCTTGCGCCCTAAAAAAATGAGAGTATAATGGACGCATTAAAGACATAAATATCTTGTATCTATTATCAAAAAGACACTATGAACAATCAAAAAGACACACAAAAGACAGGTTTAAATTCATACGGACAGCCAAATGTCCTAGATGTAAAAAGCTTTAGTGATAGGCATGTTTATGAGTTCGCAAACAAAAAGACAGAGAAGCTAGTGACAGCTCTCTACATGGTCACAGATTGTATGGATACAGACGATGCTTTGAAGAGCAAACTTCGTGAACTTGGTGTTACACTTCTATCAGACATGTACAAGATTTCGACACTCTCTCCGATGGATAAACACGTACGAATTTCTTCTTCTCTTGCACATGTAGATGAGATACTTTCCTTCGTTGAGATCGCGTATACTATCGGCTTCATTTCAGAGATGAATGCATCAATTTTAAAGAAAGAATTTTTGATACTTGAGAGCGAGTTAGAGAATCATCAGAAGAAGGACAAGCACTTCACTTTCACTCTCGATGAAGAGATGTTCTCTCTGCCAGTCGAAGAAGAAAATAATAATCTTTTGAAAGAAAGAATAGACAGTCAAAATTCTATAAAGGACAACCCATCAAATTCAATTAAAAGGACATCGTCTAACATAATGTCCTTTACAAATCCTAAGACAGTTTCTCTTCATCTCGGACATTCTTCAAACTCAAACGGTCACACATTTTCATCATCAGAAAAGAAGGATAGAACAGATAAGATATTGGCTCTAGCAAAAGACAAAGAGGTCTCAATAAAGGACATATCAAATTCATTCACAAACTGTTCCGAAAAGACAATACAACGTGAGCTGAACGCTCTCGTCCTTAAAGGACAGATTAAGAAGACAGGGTCTAAGCGCTGGTCCCGATATCAGACAATTAGTAAATAATTTTATAAAAATAAAAGGGCGAGATGTTTACATCTCGCCCTTTTATTTTTATCTCCAGCGGAGATTTGAATAGTCTTATCAGAGGGACTTGTGAGACTGTCGAGACGAACACGGAACCAATTTCTAGCAAGAAATTGGTGTGCCCTCTGAGAAGAGCTATTCAAATAGAAGCTGGCTATAAATGGGCCTCCTACGCTTCGCTCCGGAGGCCCATTTATCCACATACCCCCTGTATTTATCTTGCATAATATTTAAGCCCATTATATAATGACATTGTATATTAGCATTGGCATTTTTATGCATTATATGCTAGTATGTAATATCTCTTATGTAATGGTTTTTAACCCCTACAGGAGAGAGAAGATCATTGAAAATTTAATACTATAAATCGTTAATACCAAACAGTTTATAGCCGTAGTATTGGTAGACTTGGTTGTCGTATTTATTTACTTCATCTTTGCTTACTATTTACTATTTGTTAGATTCTCACTGGTCAATCCATTTAGACTCATTACAAATTTCTTTCCGTTTTCTTTGCTAACTTTTTCTTTGATAGAGAAGATAGGTAGCATAGAAAAATTAGTTTTTTCTACTACTACTTTTCTTTGATAGAGAAGAGAAATAGCATAGAGGACTCGCAAGAATATTTTTAAAATTCTAAATGTGGTATCGGCCCTGTCGACAAGGCAGATATGCTTGTCTATATTTGTAAACTATTTGAAAAAATATTTTATAAATGAAGCAAGCAGATTATGTTCATGGAATTCGTTTACGATTCTAGATTTTGTTTCATTCTCTACCACAACTTTTTTGATAGAGAGAAGTGTATAGAAAAAGTTTCAAAGTTTAGAAGTTCAGTAAAAAAGATTATTCATTATTATTAAAAAATATTGAGTAATCCAATTATGCACACATATTGGTTTTTTCCTCGGTGTATTATTATTTTATTAGTCACATCAGAGGATAAGTCGAAATCAATTTAAAAGTGCATACAATTAATTAAAAGATTATGTTAAAAAACAAATTATTCGCAGTTGCGATATTTACTTTGGCATTCGTAGGAGCTACTGTAGCAAGTGCTGCTTATACATTCCCAAGTAAGATCACAACTACACAACAAAAAAAGGATGTTCAGACTGTGTTAAACATGGTAGTAACTCCAAGCCCTGAACTAACAACAGACGGAGTATTCGGTGCTAAGACAATCGCAGCAGTTAAAGCTTTCCAAACAATGAAAGGATTAACAGCTGATGGAAAGATTGGTCCTATGACTCGTGCTGCTCTTGAAGCTGCACAAGCAGGAACAACAACTACTACTACAACAGTAGCAGGATGTCCAGCAGGAGCATTATTCAATGCAACAACAGGCGCACCATGTACAGCAGTAGTTACAACTACTCTACCAGCAGGATGCGTAGCAGGTGCAATGTTTAGTTCAACAACTGGTGCTTCATGTACTACAGGAGTAGTAGCA
>TBL_comb47_HYPODRAFT_10002165_pt1 | contig 24536 bp, 24 predicted proteins | sample TroBogypolimnion_40_FD_10682 | JGI IMG/M metagenome (IMG submission 10682)
GCCGCCCGCAAATCAAAAAATCATCCACCACCCGAACCGATGATCGCCAATGGAACTCAGCTCTTCCGCCAGGTCCGCCGCGCAGCGGCTGGGTTCAACTAGTAATTAGGCGTGGTCACTCTGCCTCCATTTAACATTTGATTTTGCATCTTGGTCTCGAATAAATCTCAAAACTGCCTCTGGAGTCACTAAACCAGCACGCACCGCCATCGGCTCATCTCGAAAAACTCGAATGGCATCCTCCATGATGGATGACGCCGCCGCCGCATCTCCGAGATGAAACACAATGTCGCTACGTTTCGCCATCGCCAAGCCTAAAGCGAACTTGGAAGATGGTATGCCGCTATTGTCACGAAGGAACTGTTCTGCCTCGACGAGGGCTGAATGTGCGTCGTTAATATCCGAAATGAGATAACGGTCGGTCAACGCCGTCAACGTCTCAATCAAACCAAACAAATTCATGTTAGGCATCATGTTCAATCCTCTCAACAAACTGACTCCAAGAATCGGCAACTGGTAGCGCCATCTCCGGCTCCATGCCAATCCACGGAATCATAACCACACGACCTGCCGCGTCAAAGGCTAACATCTCGCCGCCACCACTCGACCCAAAGCCAAGAAATCCTGGCGCGAACTCTTGAACATTATAGTCTCGATTCAAGCCCTCAACCTCGTCTGGCCGCCAAAGCTGAAACCATCCCGGCGGAACAGTCAAACCTCCCTCTTTGAGACCATCGCCGGCAAAATAACTCACATATTCGGGCGGGAGCGTCATATGATGCCTAACATTGTTCTTCGACCGCTCCGTGCGGTGCGATTATTTCCATGAAGGCGATGGTGTTTCAAGCTTTGAGGTTGGTCAAGAAATGTTTAGGGGTGATTCATGGTGAAGATTGATATCCACAAAAACCGCTCTATTGATGAGTCCAGAGCGCTGGCGCTTTGGCGTTGGGGTTCGGGGATGCGCAATCCCCGATGAAAAAAATATCGCGGCGAGCCATCAAGGCGAAGCCGCGAAAATTTTTTTGGCCGTGCGCCTGTCACGCGCACGGCGTTGGTGGGGCTGGCTACGCTGTCCGGTGGACAGTGCGGAATGGGGCGGTGATTTCGTCGAACCACGGGTGGAGCTGGATTGCCTCCGCCAATTTTTTGATGCGGAAATAAACGGTGCTGCGGCCAATCTGGTGGCGGTCGGCGTAGGCATGAATCCGGTCTAACATGCCAGGCTCGCGGACGGCGAGCATGAGGCTGTAAAGCTCACGCTCGGTGTCGGGAATCATCGCGGCAATGGCGCGAAGGGCATCACGTCGGGCGGCGTATTCATCCGGGCGGATGTGTCCGGGGTCGGCCATGTGGCAAGCGCGGACGCTGCCGGGGGTGTCGTCGTCGTGGTCGCCGTCATGCTCTTGAATCGCCAAGTCGGTCATGTGGCGCTGTTGCTCCTTGCCGGCCATGAAACTTAAAACGGCGTGCGTGATTTGCTGCTGGTTGAACTGCGGCTTGCCGGTCTGGTTGAAATAGCGGGCGGACTGGCCAAGCTCCTTGTTGATGAGATAGTCAATCGCCTCGTCAACGGCGGCGGTGCTGGTGCCCAAGCCAAAACGGTCAAGGGCACGCGAAACACGGGCGCGCAAGGTGTCGTTTTGGTGAATGCCTGCCTCCCATGAAAGCCAAGTGTCATGTGTGCGGGCGGTGATGATCTCGCCGTCATGCTTGCGGGCGGCGGGCTGGGCGGAAGTATCGGAAAGAGAAGTCATAAAAAAGGTGGGCGCGCTGTCACCGCGCCCGTGGTGGGTTAGTTGGTGCGGGTGTCGGCGGGGCAGTAGGTGGGATACTTCTCGTGCGGGTCGCCTGCGCTGGACAGGCGGAACTGGCCGCACGGATGTTGCCAACTCTGGCGGGTGCGGTTCCAGTGGAAGCCAAGCTGCGCGAGGGTCTGGCGCACGGTGGGCGCGGGCTGCTCGCTAAACGAAACCCAAATCCACTTGCCGACAACCTCGGCAAGCTCCCACAAGCGGCGGTCTTGCTGCTGGAGCAAGGTCAAAACCTGCTCGGTGGGCAAGGTGCGGTTTTTCTTCCGTGCCTCGGTGTCAATCGGCAAGCGCGTGTCTTGCTTCGGTGCCTCCGGCTGCGGTGTCTGCTGCTGCGGCACTACTAGCTTCGATTCTTGAGGGAGCCTGTTGGATTTTTTTTGTGATGTAGTTTTCATAGTCTTTTTTTTTGGCACTGCTCGCCCCTCATCCGTCGGTCGCCTTGTTCGCGAAAAAGCCGAGCCTCCAGCCCTCCTGCGTGGAAGTAGTCTTCAGAAGGAGCCGCGCAATGGCGGGCTGGTGTTTTAGGCGAGGCCGTGACAAGGCGACTGATGGTTGAGGGGACTCGGTGAGCAGGGAAAAAATGGACTTGAAAACGAAGCGCCCTTCACAAAAAAACCAACCCATTTATTTTCCGAGCAACGCGAGCAAACTATCCACGACCGTAGGGAGCCAATCCTTGAACTGACCTCACCGGCTGCCACAATCTTTTTGCGCGAAGCGGCTTCGCTGATGACGGCGGTCTTATCCGACGATGATTCTGCGGATGAGCTCTTGCGCCCGCTGCTGGCGCGCAAGGTGGCCGAGTGGGAACGGCGGTGGAATGAAGCCTTGGCGCTGGCATCGCCCGAAGACATGGCCGCTGACGAATGGGGCTGGTTGCCCAAGGTTGATCTGGCCTTGGCGGATTTGGTGCGAACACATTTGGAACCCTGGGGTTACCGACTGCAAACCGCGACACTGGCGCGGTTGCTGTGATTTCAAGTGAGCGTGCTGTGCTTTTTGCGATATTCCCAGTGCAAACGTATTGCGGACAACTTGAGCTTGAGTCCGCCCGCGAATTATCGTCCGCTCGCATCATGACGACGAGTTCCGCAATTTCCTTTTGCAAATGAAAATATTAATTCTCGTTGCGGTGTTGTGCACTGCCCCCTATGTGGTCACTCAACCCAAACGAAACCTCTTCTTTGCCGAGTTGATGGTGCTCATGCCTTTCACGGCATCGGTTGAAAATGTCCAATTTAATAAAAATCACAGTCCTAATGGCACGGACTATTTGGCCGTTGAGATTCGGCTACGCCGTGACGACGGGGCTAAGGTCGTCATCGAAACGGACCGGGCGACGCTGTCACAAGCGGCGTTCGCTCAGAGTCTGCTCAATGGGCAGATTTATGAATGGCCCAAGGTCATCAGTGATTTCGAAGCCGAGAAGAAACTGATTCAGCGCTCAACCCTTGGGGATATTCCCCGGGCATCGAGCCCGGCGACGAGTTTTTGCCGCTGACATTGGCGAGGCTGTTGCGAACTATTTTTAAATTAAATTGAACTTGTGGCGGAGGCTGATCGGCCACGAAATGAAATTGTCGGAATTTGACCAATGAAAGCGCCAGACAAACTCGAAACCTTGGAAGACCTGCTGGCACAGGCGGAACACTACGCTTGGTTTTGCATGAAGAATTCAGGCCATATGGCGCCCACGCTATTTCTGATCGGCGAAAAAGGCCCGTTGATGTTCTGCCCGCAGTCGCTGGAAAACATCGAAGAAAAAGACGCGTTCGCCACGGCGGCACGGCTTTTGTGCATTGCGCACGATGCTACGGCGATGGTTATCGCGATGGAGGCTTGGATGAAATTTGCCACCCCGGGTGAACCGCTCGACACCGCCGAACCACCCTCCGAAGCCATCGACCGGCAGGAAGTTATCACGCTGATGGGTGAATCGCGCAGTGGCCAGAATCAAAAAATCCTCAACATCGTCAGAAGCGGCAATCATAAATTTTTCGGCCTCGTGGATGCCACCCCAAAGCTCGATAATTTTGAAGGCCGATTTGCGCAGATCCTGCCGCCGAAGTCGGCCAGTCCCGAAAATGGTCTACTCGCCGAGCTCATGCTCAAGGCAAAGGGGGTCAATTTTTCCAAGCCCGGAACGATTGTGCGGCTCACGCCGCCTCGGCGGAAATGATTCTTCGAGGTTCGTCGAACTGACGGATGGATCGGAGCACTTTGATTATCTTGAAGTATTTCATGGTCACTCCCGGCTATAAGTTTTACAGCAGGGTGCCGCTCCGCAGCTTTGTAAACATACCCTGGTTCCGGAATGGCTTTGGGGTTTCGCGAGTTCGCCAGTCAGCCGACCATTCGGTCCAATCGCCACCATGTTCATCGACCAAGTTTAGTGGCCTGCCCTTGAACCAGGCGTTCCGGCCAAGTTGTTTTAGGAAAAAGGCGGCGTCGGCATGGCGGCATTGCTCCCGCAAGCTCAGCGCCCATTCGACATGGAATGGCTCGGCCAGCGTATCGCTGCCGCCGCCCATGATCACCCAGTTAATGCCGGTCAGATCCAAATTTAATTCGGCGTAGACGGGCTCGCACGACAAGCCTTTGAACCGGCTCGGCACCTGACCTAGTTCTGCCACCCGGTTGGCGGTCGCCGGTGACGTGACGGTCGTCATGGCCACCAAATTGTCTGGCCAAGGAATCCCCTGTGAGAGCAGCCATTGGCCAAATTCGGCCATCCGGGCTGGACGTTTGGACAGCCACAGCCAGATGTGTTCACGGCCTGAATCCGAATCAACGACCTTGATAATTTCCTGTTTCAAATATTCGAATGAAACATTGCCGCTGAGCGCATCGCCCATATCGGAGATGAAAATCATGCGCGGTGCGCCGCGCAGCCACGGTTTGGCTTGAAGCTCATCCGGGGCCGGAGATTTCCAGCGGGCAGCCTCGGCCATACGGCCGGGAAATAATTCCGGCTTTTCAAATTGAGTCGCATGACCTTCGTGCCAGGCGCGCATCGTGCCGAGAAGCCCGGCATAGCATTTGCAGGCGCGGCGGATGACGTCCACCAGGCCAGCACGAGCGGGTTTGTTCAGCGAGAATTTTGCGCCCAATTCCTCGGCAAGTTGCACTCGATTCGTGTAGATTTGCGAGGTTTCCAGGTCGCCGATCAATTTCGAAATGGATTTTTGGATGTTTGTCGAAAGCTGCACACCTCCCGAGGCGATAATTGCAGTCGCAATTTCGGCAACGATTTTTCCTTTGCCGGGCCAGAGTTCGCAGCCGTCGCAGCCCATAACGGGATTGACGGTGGAGTGGCACCATTGAATTGTTGTTTTTTTCATCTTTTTTTATTTCTGGTTTTGATTTTTTACCGTTCCACTGATGTGGATCGTTCAGATGAAATTTTACCCAAGGCTGGGGTGAAGTCGGTGAAGCCGACCGAGCCAAACTTTTTTCCTTTCCGTTGTTCCCGGTTTTTCTATGTCCCTTCGCGGAAGCTTTTACATCCGCCCTTTTCACATCTTGTTTTCATTCAACGTCCCGGTTGCTCGGCCGAATTTGCCAAGGGTTTTACCCATTGGATTGCGGCGCGGACGTGGGGAAGTTCGGTGGCAAGATCTTTCAGAATGTTGGTGCGCATTTTCAGACATTCATTCAAAACTCGTAGCGCATCCTCACCCATTTCGCGGCCCGGGAAAAGTTCCGGTAATGAATTCGCGAAATTAAGAATGGTCTGAATTTCGCTGGCCGTAATGGGAACGCCGAGGTCGTAATTAGTTAGCAGCAACCGGCGGTCGAAATGTCTAGCGGCACCGCAGGAATCCAGAAACCAGGTGCGCGAGCCGGCGGAATCCACATGCAAAAGTTGCAAGAGTTTCTTTTCGAGCTGCCACAGTTCGTGCAGGGTTTCTCCGGAAATGTGGAAGGTGCGCAGGGCGATGATGCCTCGCAAAAATGCAAGATAGGCTTCGGAATACGCTATCCCTTCCAATGCGGGTAGTTCAAAACGCTTTTGCAACCCTGACAGATAAACCGGTGATCGGTTCATCACTTTGGCCAACTCGCCGAAGGTGTGCATAAATGCGAATTTTCAATTCGTCTGAAACCGGGAACGGTGCATCAACTTTTTACAAGTTGGTTTTACTTTTGTTTGTCGTGCCCGTTGCGCTCGCGCATCGGCCGCATCCAGGGCGGCGACGGCCTTGGCTGGACTGGCTCCAGCGTAGATCACCTGCATGATGGTCGGCAGATAGTGATCCATGGAACGCAAATTAACGGTGAGCAGAAAATCCAATTCCTCCGGAGACGGCAATTGATCGGGATATGCCCGGCTAGTTTTGAAATGAATGCGCCCCGTGTCATAGTCCATTTCGAAGGAGCCGGTGCTCAAGCCGTAATTGATGCGCGTCAGCGCCTCGGCACAGGCTGGGCGGTGTGGCGGTGGGCAATCCACGGGAAAGTGTGATAAAATCAATATGGTTAAATCGTTGAAACCGCCAGCGGTCACGCGCCATTGCCCATTCTGGCCATGGAAGCCGGTATTAACCATTTGGCTATCCTCATCCACTTCAAAATTCCAATCTCGGGCGCGCAGCATATCCGAGATTCTTTCCGTCGCGGCGTTCATGTCTTGCCTTTCAGTTGATGGTTCCTGATGTTCGCCATCAACTTCGCCCGGCGGGTATGACAAAAAGAGTCATACGTCAAAATTAACGCAAAATATCTTTGGTCGCCGGGTCTTTCTGCTGGTTACACGCGGTATCGGAGTTGCAATACTTTGGCCGTTTCACGGAGCCGGTCGGCCAATGTTTGCGGTCGCACCACCGTGGCATGCTGCCCCCAGCTCAAGACCCAACGTTCCGCCTCTTCAATGCTGTTTAAACGCAGGCGCAGCCGCAGTTGCCGCTTTGGCAATTCCATGATTTCCTGACTGGCATGCCATTTTCGGCCCCGGATCAAGTCGGCCGCCCAGGAATCAAATTGAATCACCACTTCATAATCGTCCGCACCCTTGAACACATTGAAACTGCCCTTCAAATATTCACTCAAACTGAACTTTTTGGGGATGGTGAAGCGTTCGGTCGTGATCTCCGGAGATTTCAACCGAAGCAGGGCAAACGTGCGCATCGCGGCCCGTTTTACATCGAAGGCAAACAGATACCAGTGATTATCCACACACCCCAGATGATACGGATGCACCAGCCGGCTTTGCGCCTTTTCGGTGCCCAGATTCCGGTATTGGAATTTCAGAACCCGCTTTTCCTTCAGTGCCCGCGTCAGAATTTCAAAGGTTTCCAGATCATTATCCTCCGGCGCGAAGGGGCGAAACGACAACGTTTCATCCAAGTTCCCCAGCATGAACTTTGCGGAGGTGTCCAACTGGCCGGTCAGTCTGCGAAAAGCCAATGCCAGCGGGTGTTCAAACGGTGTGCCCCGGTATTGGGCAACCGCTTTGTGCGCCACCAGCAGGGCAAATATTTCTGCCTCCGTGAATGGCAGCTGTGGAAATTGTTCGACCGGCTCCGTGTAATGATACCCGTTGCGCTGGCTGTCGAATTCGATGGGCAGGTTGAGCCGGTCACGCATGAAATCCACGTCGCGCATAATGGTGCGCAGGGATACCTCGAATTCTTTGGCCAACTTGGAGCAGTTGGGAAACGATTCCTCCTGGATCAGGTTGTGAAACCGCATCATCCGCTCCCACGGCGGACGGCTTAAAGACTGGTTCTGGTTTTTGCTCATAATATGCCCGGGAAATTCCCCCTTTTGTGCACCCTCTGACATGACATGTCAAACCCAGTCGATTCGAATGGGGATCATCATCCACGACCGTTTTTAGCTTCCCACTCCCGGCGGTTAAACCTATAAACTGGCTCATGCGAGCGGTGATACAACGAGTCAGCCAGGCCAGCGTTACCATCAAGGGAACGGTCAAAGGCGCAATCGAGAATGGGTTGCTGGTGCTGCTGGCCATTGAAGAGGCGGACACGCCCGAAGACATTGAATGGCTCAGCGGCAAAATCATCCGCCTGCGCGTGTTTCCCGACGTCCAGGGCGTCATGAACCGTTCGGTGCAGGAGATTGGCGGTGGGATTTTGCTGATCAGTCAGTTCACCCTTTACGCCAGCACCCGCAAAGGCAATCGCCCCTCGTATAGCCGATCGGCCAGGCCGGAAATCGCCATTCCGCTCTACCAGGCATTCATTAACAAACTCAGCGGTAATCTTGGAAAACCAATCCAAACCGGCGAGTTTGGGGCGGACATGCAGGTTGGTCTGACCAACGATGGTCCGGTGACGATCATCATGGATTCAAAGCTGCGCGAATAAAAATAGTTCAGGATGTCCTTGCCGTGGCGGGCTGAACATGGCTGGTTTCTTCCGTTTTTTCGGTCGCCATGAGCGGTTCGCCTTCGGCCAGCGGCCAAATATGGAAGCCGCCTTTACCACCGCCAACCTTCCAAGTTCCCCAGATTCCCTTGGCTTCCCGAAAGCCTCGATAATCCACGGCATGGCGTCCCACGTATTGCTTGATCCAGGAACATTCGCCATTCGTGGTGGAATATGAGCCGGAAATGACAAATACTCCGATCCCATCGGCGCCCTCCCCGGAGATGGTTCCGTCTTTGAATTCCAAAACCAGGTCCATCAAAAATCTTCGCGCATGGCCAGCATAGGTATAAAACCCAAACCATTGGCCTGATGGAAACTGGCAATCGCTCATAATTTCTGTGGGACAAGTTTACTGCCATGCCCGTTTCGCAACATCAAAATATTTGAGATCCAGTTTCACCTGTGACCGCCTTTGTCATACCCCCGGCGGTAAACTATGCGTATGAAAACTGGATTTTGCTTCGATTATCCAAACATCCTGCTCAATCAGGTTCGTCCGGTTCAGTTTGCCATCCACTGTGAGGCCGATGTGGTGGGAAAACCCCGGCTCAAGCGGGCGGTGTTTTGTGCGGTTTTGGATTGGAGCGCCTCGATGGCTGGCCCACCAATCGCCCTTTGCTAGCCAGGAAGACATGCGTAAGGTGATGCAATTGTTCGGCGACACGCTGGACTTTTCATATTTCAGGAGCGTGGTTATAAAAACTTGCGTTCGAGTGAAAATGCTCCCCATTCACGAGCGGCCCTCGCACATGCTGCTCGACAAGTTTGGCGGCTATGGGAAAATTGCTGGCCAGCTACGAATCGTCACGCTCTAACGCGAATCTTGGGATGCAAATTTATTTTGGCCTTAATTTGGATGGTTATCATGCGCCGAAGACAAAACCTGCCTTCGACGAGTTAACCTGCGGGCCTCGAGGTTTTCTCCAGCTGCTTGAAACGCGCTTGGGTCTGAGGTCAATGTCAGCGTCTTCGTTCCAGCGTGTGCTTCAATTCCGTAAAGCCGTGGTTGAAGCGGCAAAGAACCAGCCAGTTTTCTTCAAGGAATCATCCCAGCAGGACACTCTGGCGACCGCTCGTGTGCTGCTTCAATGGCGCGATAGCCTCATAGAATCCGGTTGGAATGGCTTGGCACCAGGAACCGATCAACCGCGATTACAGGATTTGGCCAGTTTGGAAAAAATAGTCAGAGCCATAGTTGCGCCGGGAGAAGCTGACCGCCTTGCTGCCGTCCGTCAGGAATTGGAGACGCGTAATCCGGGAGAGATCCACTTGGTTGTTTTGGATGAGAAGGAACATCTTCCTTTCCTGTGGCAAAAAGTTTGCGACCAGCTTCAAGCCCGCTATGCGAAAGATCCCGAGTGGTCGGCGATTGGAGCAACAACGGACTTGGCTCGTTATCAAGCCTGCCTGGCCGGAGCGTCCACGGAAAAATTCAAACCAAAGGATGATGGTTCCCTGCTGGTTTTGACCGCTCATTCGGAAATCACTCTGGCCCGGGCCGTCGCCCAAATCATTGCCCTCCGAGACAAAAAAGATCACCTGACTTTGATCGCCGGTTCGCAAGCTGGGGTTTTGGACCAGGCATTGATCGCCGAAGACGAACCACTGCTGGGATTGCAACTGCGTTCGTCAGCGCGGCCTATCCCCCAATTACTGATTCTGGCGTTGCGTCTGTGCTGGCTGCCGGCCGATCCGGGTGCCGTGCTCGAATTTCTCACTCATCCTTCCAGCCCCGTGGGCAAAGTGTTGCGCCGGCATTTGAGTGAGGCGCTAGCGGCTTCGCCAGGAATTGGTGGACCGACATGGAACGAGGCCGTAGCCGATGCCCGTGCCTTCATGGGCAAGCTGGCTGATAAAGATGAAAGCAAGGCCGCCCTTCAGAAAATGGATGAAGATTTGGAGCGCTGGATTCTGATTGAACGGTTTAATCCTGAAACGGGAGCGCCCGGTGCCAAATTGTCCGAGTTTTGTATGCAGCTCGCGCGCTGGGCGGCGGCCCGGTCTGCAAAACTCGACGAAGATGACATTGCCGGTGGCCACTTGAAACTTTTGAGTTCCATCGCTTCGGAACTGGCCGAGGTGCTGGTGGGCTATCCGACGATATCGCGGCTGGAACTGGAACAATTGTTAAAGGAATTATGTTCGACCGGTTGGGAGGGCGAAGTTTTCGTGCCCCAACTGGGGCACGCGACGTGTGCGCATCATCCTCAAGCGGTGATTGACCCGGTTGAGCAGATTATTTGGTGGGATTTCTCCGAGCCATCCGAAAACAAGCCGTTTCCATGGACACAGTCGGAAATTCAGGCGTTTCAATCTCAGGGAGCTCATTTCATCTCACTGGAAACACAGGCAGCGTTGAAAGCCAAGTCGTGGCTACGGCCGATGTTGGCAGTGAAAAAGCAATTGATCCTGGTCTTGCCAAAACAGCGTGAAGGGAAACCGCTGACCGGACATCCATTGCTTGCCCGGTTGCTGGCGTTAACCGAAGGCAATCCCGCGCGCCTGCCAACGCGCGACCTGGACCGGGAATTGTTTTCGCAAAAGGCGCTGGCTCCGCTGGTGTTCACCACCCTCGCGCATCAGCCGTTGCCGGCACCGCAGCGCTGGTGGAAATTATCCGATGGAAAACTGCTCGGTGCCCGGGGAACGGAGTCCTATTCCAGCCTTGAGAAATTTATCTACAAGCCGTTTGGCTGGGTTTTGAATTATCCTGCCAAACTGCAACAGGGTCCCGTGACCTCGTTGAAACTAAAGCCTGATTTCGCACTCAAAGGCACCTTGCTGCACCGAATGCTAGATTTACTTTTGGCAGCGGCTTCGAATGAAATCAACTGGCTGGCCTGCACCCGGCCCGACTTGGACAAGTGGTGCGATCGGAGCTGGTCAACACTTCTGGAACAAGAAGGTGCAACTTTGCTGCTCCCGGGAAATCTCGCAGATAATCTTTCACTTTTGGAATTGGCGAAGCGGTCACTTTGGGAATTGCTGCAACAACTCCGGGCGGCCAAGGTCGCCTCGGCCCGCACCAATCTGAAACCTGACGATGCGCCATTCATCGGCGGGAGCATCATGGGCTACATCGATTTGCTCGTAACCAATCAGTCGGGCCTCGATGCCGTTGTGGATCTCAAGCTGGGTGGCTTGGCGCGGCGGCAGGACGAGCTCAAAACCAACCGGCAATTGCAGCTGGCCATTTATGGTTATTTGCAACAACACAAACACAAAACCTGGCCAGAGGCGGCATTCTATATTCTCGGCAAGCAGCAACTCTTGGTGCAGACCGGAGATTATTTTCCGAAAGCGAGCTTGGCACGGATTGCTGTCCCCAAAATCGGTCTCCAAAATTGCTGGAAAGATTTTGAAACGGTCTGGCGTTGGCGGCGGAAACAATTGGACGAAGGCTGGATCGAAGTCACCACCGTTGAATTACCGGCCGAACCGGATTCGTCGCAACCTGACTCGACGCCGCCCGGCGAAAACTGGCAGCACGACTCCGAGGATAATAATCAATACAACGATTTTGATGCGCTGACGGGTTGGAGGGCCGATCAATGAACATCACCTTCATCAGCGCCAGTGCAGGTAGCGGAAAAACCTATCGAGTGGTGCAAGAAATTCACCAGCGATTGAAATCGGGAGATTGCCGGCCGAGCGGATTGATCGCTACCACTTTCACGACCAAGGCGGCCGGCGAATTGAAAGAGCGTCTGCGCCAAAATTTGTATGGCACTGGTCACGGGCTGCTCGCCGAGCGGTTGAATGAATCCGCCATCGGCACCGTTCACAGTGTTTGCCGGCAATTGCTCGAACGCTTTGCTTTCGCCGCCGGAATTTCCCCTCAGGTTGAAATCATCACCGAGGAGCAGGCAGCCGAGCTGCTGGCACTGGCGATTGAGGCGGCATCCACGGCCGAGGACATCATCAAATTACAGAAGGTTGCTGGCGCCCTCGGACAAAAAACCAGCGAAGGTGAGTTCGTCTGGCAAGATCACGTCCAAAAAATTATTGGCGCGGCGCAGGCGAATGATTTTGAGCCGGGCCAGCTTGCGGCGATGGCCGATGAAAGTTGTGCGGAGCTTCTTAACCTGTTGCCGCCGGCGACCGCAGAAAAATTGGATGCAATTCTGAATGTCGCGCTCGATCGGGCCATTGAGGGGATTTCCAAAAACGGGGACACCACGAAAACGACGGCCGATTATGTGAGCCTCTTGAAGGAATCGCAGCGACGGCTGGCCGGCGGCGTCATGGCCTGGAGCGACTGGGTAAAATTGACTAAGAGTGAACCCGGCGCCAAAAGCAAAGTTCAGGCTTCGACCGTGGCGGCGGTGGCCTGCCGCTACGAAAGCCATCCACGCTTTCAGGAGCAGATCAAGGAATACATCCAGACTGTGTTCGAGTTTGCCCGGCGGGCCATAGTCAAATTTACGGAATTGAAAAAAGCCCGTGGCTGGTTGGACTTTTCGGATTTGGAACAACTGGCGTTCCATCTCCTCCGCGACCATGCCGGCATCATCGCCAAGCTCAAGGAAGATCTGGATTTGTTGGTGGTGGATGAATTCCAAGATACGAGCCCCATTCAACTCGCATTATTTATGCAATTGGCGGGTTGCGCCAAGCACACCGTTTGGGTCGGTGATGTGAAGCAGGCGATTTACGGGTTCCGTAATAGCGACCCGGTGCTGATTGATGCGGTGGTGAAGTCCGTGGATAAAGCGGGTGGATTGGCCGAACCGTTGGGCACTTCTTATCGCTCGTTGCCAGATCTGGTTCAATTGACCAACAGCCTGTTCGTGCCCGCCTTTGCGGAGTCACTGAAACTGCCCGAGAATCAAGTCCGTCTGAAAGCCGTCGTTGAGCCCCCCAAAAAGCAGCAGGCGGCCATTGAGTTTTTGGAATTGAGCAGTGGAGTGGTCAATAAGGGCAATGGCAATCCAAAGAAAGTGACGGCCGATTTGTTCTGGACCACGCTGGCCGAACGGATTGCCAAATTATTTGAAGCCAAAACACCCCAACAGGTGAGGGATCGCGCGACCGGTCAATGGCGTGATTTGGAACCGAGGGACGTTGCCATTCTTTGTCGGAAAAATGATGAAGCCACGACGGTGGCAGGAAAACTGTTTACCCGAGGCCTGAGCGTCAACCTCGAACAGGCCGGGCTCTTCGCCACGCCCGAAGTGCGATTTGCGCTCGCGTGTTTACGCCGGTTGGCGGATCCCCAGGATTCTCTGGCCACGGCTGAAATCGTTGCCATGAGCGGCAGTCTGGCTCCTGAAGTTTGGCTCACCCAACGGCTTGATTACCTGGCAAGTCACAAGAAAACTCCCGGACAGGCCGGAGATGATTGGGGCGTGGCACCGCCGCACAATCATCCCATCATCACCGCGCTGGAGGCAGCCCGTCCGCGGTTGAATGTTCTCACGCCGTTGGAAGCCCTGGATCTGGCGCTATCGTTGGCCGACGCTCCAGCAGTGGTGTCCGCATGGGGATTCAATAATGGTCAGGCATCGCAAAGACGGGCCAACTTGGAAGCGCTGCGCATCCTGTGTCATGAATATGAAACAACCAGCGCGGCTGGCATGCGGCCCGCCACCATTGCTGGTTTTTTCTGGTGGTGCGACGAGAAAGCGGAATCCGGTTTGAAAGGTTTAGATTCGGAGGCCAACGCGATTCATGTCGGCACCTATCATCGAGCCAAGGGACTTGAATGGCCGGTCGTGATCTGCACCGGATTGGCGTCGGAAGCGCGTCCTCGCGTATGGGACATCGTCGTCGAACCCCGGAATCTCGAACTGCCGTTTGACAGCCAGAAACCGCTGGATAACCGGCGGGTGCGGTTTTGGCCATGGCCATTTGGACAGTCGAGCACCGGCATTCCAATGGACGACCGCGCGACTCAAAGCCCGCGCGGATTGCGGGCCCAGGATCAGTCGCTCCAGGAAGAATTGCGCTTGCTGTATGTCGGACTCACGCGCGCCCGCGATCGTGTTGTTTTGGCATGGGATTCCGCTCAACCTCAAAACTGGTTGGAAGGATTGAAGGCCTCGTGGTTGAAGCCGGGCGAAACCGGATTGGCTCTGCCGGATGGCACATGTCTGCCTGCGGAACACATCAAAATTGTGCCGCCGACAGCATCGCCGGTTTCAACATCGGTGAAGCAATACGTTTGGTTCCCTGCGGCCAAGCCCAATACGGCCAAGCTCCCAGCGCAGTTAATCCCTTCGCATCAGCTCGCACTCCCCAAGGCAATCGCCAAAGAAATAATTGAGTTGGGCGTGCGGGTGACGCTGAGGGGCAAATGTGATGAAGCGCAACTCGGCGACGCGCTTCATGGCATTCTGGCGGCAGAAATGATTCAGCCCGGCCATGCGAACCGGGAAGCAACTGCTGCGCGGATTCTCAAGGGATTTAATATGCAAACCATCGTGGACGTTCAGGACGCGCTCGCGATGGTGGACCGTTTCCAAAAAAAGGTGGCTGAACGTTTCCATCCGAAGGCAATTCTCGTTGAAGTTCCATTTGAATATGTCAGCGAAGCCGGCCAGCGGGTCACCGGTTTTATGGATTTATTGTTGGAAACGGCTACGGGATGGGTGGTGATTGATCACAAATCGTTTCCGGGACCACGAAAAGACTGGGAGGCGAAAGCATTAAGCTACAGCGGCCAGTTGAAATTTTATCGAGACGCACTCAAATCGAGCGGACGGCAATGTGCTGGGCTGTGGATTCATTTTGCGGTTGGCGGTGGACTGGTGGAAATCAGAGAGAATTCATAAAATCACATCGCCATGAGTTCACTCGCATCAGAGCTGTTTCGCGAAATCCGCCCCGGATTATTACGAGTTCTTGGAGGCCGGAATGCGGCGACCTACATTGACGTGCTCGATTCCTTGGAGAAAGAATCAGCACAGCGGCATGACGGTATGAGCCGCGAAGAAGCCTTGAGCATTATCAGCGAAGTCCTTTCGCTGCATCCCGAATTTAATCCGGAGGCATCTGAACAACAAGACGAAGCCGACTGTGATTTTGCCTCGTTACCACCGCGAGAACGGGCCCGGCGCGTCCTTGATTATTTGGCCCGCAAGGACGTTAATTGGGTTGAGGACATACAACTTCCCGACTGGCAACGGCGAATTCGTTTCGACGCTCATGGCGCCACTTTGCTCGATGCCCTCAGGCGGATTGCCCATCCCGATGCCGCTGTCTTCACCGATCCATTTGTCGGTGTCTGTGCAACACTTGCCAATGTGGACGCCTTTGCCAAGGAACCATTCACCCATCTGGAAAATTGTCTAAAAGGAGCGGCGATGGGACTGCGTGAACTCCGGGGCGTGGGGAAAAGCATTGAGAGATTTATTCAGCGTCAGCTTGAGGCTCGGACGCTAGGCGAAAGCTACGCGATTGTGTTCGATCAATATGCTGAACAAGTTGGCCACGAATGTTATACGGGTTTGATTCGCGCACAATTGCCAGCGCGGCTGGACGCTGCCCGCGGCCGTATCCGCCAAATCCTCGGCGACAGCGATTTGATCCAAAAAATGCAGGCGGAGGTCATGCGCCGGGAAAACTCGGAAGCGGCGCCGGCGATGGCACGCGTTCGCAATCACCTTCAAGAACTTGAAGAAAAGCTCGATTTCGTCCAGCCGCTGGCAGACGAAATCGACCACCGGACGGCTGAGTTCACGCGGCGTTCCCTGGCCCGCTCACGATATTTGCAGGAGGTCGTGGGCGAACGGCGCGGCCAAATCAAAGAATTCTTCGAGAAGATCAATCATTCATTTGCCGGTCGTCGGTTGGTAGATCTGGATGAGTTGATGGATCAGCCTTCCCTGCTCTTGCCCAATGCCAAGCTGCTGGCCGGCAGAGATTCGCTTTATGAGCCACCACGCCGGCGAACTCTCGAAGAAAACGCGCCCGTGGATGATGACATCACTGATAAAATGCGGGATCAAGCCATCGCCCAACTCGGTGGGGCAATGCGCAACTCGTTGACCATTGCGCGAGCGAATCGCTTCGTTGCGCAGCTGCCGGGCGGCAAAGGTTCACGGGTTGCCAGCCTTGATCTCCCAATTCGAAATGAGGATGACATGGATGATGTGCTGGCGCTGCTGCTTCATGCCGAATCCTCTGAATCTCGCTACCGCGTTGAAGTCCCTTCGGCCTTGGACGATTCAGCGCCACCGGTTAAGGACCATAAGTTGACATATAAATTGGACCGATTTTTCATCATAAAAAAATGAGCATGGATATTAACACTTCCACACCCGCCGCGCTTTTCCACATTGCCGACGCTGATCGCGCCCGGCTTGGAGAGGCATTGCAAGCACTGCTGGCGCACGGGTCCATTCTTGGCCTGGATTCAGGCGACGGCGATCTCTACGCCTGGTGCCGACAAAATTTTGACTGGGTTCGTGAGACGGCGGCGCTGGCAGGCCTGAACGTGAGAATGGAGCACGAAAGTCGCCTCATTCAAGGCGTCCCCGAATATTCGGCACTGACGCTTAACCTGCGGCAAGACGCCACCATTGTCTTGCTGGCACTCTGGTATGAATATGACACCCAGGTTCGGGATCAAGGAGCAGCACAGGTGATGTTGACGGTCGAGCAGCTCAACCAATTGCTGAAAGAAAAACTGCTCCCCGACCTCAAGAGCCAACCCAGTTCAGGCCGGATGCAGGAAATCCTTCGCCAAGCCCAGCGTTTTAATTTAATCCGATTTGAAACGGCTACCCCGGTCGAACAATCGCGCATTGAGGTGCTCAAGACGCTGCCGCGCGTCATTCAGTTTAATGAGATTGCTGAGTGGACGCGCGTGGCCGAGTTGCACAAGAATCCCAACGCGGTCGCGAGCGAGGTTGCGGAAAACGCCAATGAACTGGAGGAAACTGAATCATGAGCCGCGCCATCAAGCTGACCCGCATCCACGCCATCAACTGGTATGGCTACAATGATTCATTGCCAGTCGAGGGCAACCTGCTTTTGGCCGGCGTCACCGGTTCGGGCAAATCTGTTTTAATGGATCTTTTGATGACCGTGCTCGTCGGCACGGACGCCGCCCACCGCCATTTCAATCGCTCCGCCACCGGGGGCCAATCCGACCGGACGGTAAAAAGCTATTGTTTGCTTGATACTAAACGAGAGGAAAACGGTGTGGCGCAATATCTCCGCTCTGCTGCCATCACGTATATTGCCCTGGAATTTACCTGGCCGCGCAAGACCGGCGAAGAGGAACGGATCGAAACCTGGGGTCTGCGCATTGAGTTCCGCAATACGGCGGAAAACCAAGGGCATATCAAACCGTTCGTCGTTTATGGTTCGCTGGCCAAGACTGACTTCCTGAACCCGGAACGCCGACCTTTGGAGTCGGCAGAATTTAAGCACCTCGTTGATAAATCCCGAGACGGCAGGCTGTTCGAAACGCAGGAGCAATACCTTCGGGACATGGCCAACGAGCAGCATCTTAATTTTAACCGGGCCGTTTTGACGTTGCTGCTGCCGCAGGCGATGTCCTTTACCAACCTAAAAAGTTTCGACGAGTTCTGCCGGCGATTCATTCTTCCGGATGATCAATTAAAAGTTGGCGACGTGGTAGCTAGCTACCGCAATTTCAAAGCCTACGAGAACGATTTGCGGGCGCTGTTCGACCAGCAAACGCGCCTGGAGACAATTCGGGATCATCACCGTGATCAATCCAATGCAGTGCGCGACCGATTGGTCGCCCAATGGCTTGGCGCACAACTGACCCACGAAAATGCAGTTTCGAATGTGACCGAGCAAACGGGAAAGCTGGCTGTGGAAAAAGCTGCGTTTGCAAATGAAGCGGCACGCATCGGGGAATTGGACAAGTTAATTGGCGAGCGCAAAAGCCAAATTAGGAGTGAAGAAGCGGCGTTGAAAGAAATGCCTGGCGGTGCTCTTTATCTCGAACTGCAAGAGCAGAAAAAACGATTAACAGGCGAAAGCAATCGCCTGCGGGATGTTGGCAATACGGTTGACTCGGCGCTGAGAAACCGAGTTCAAAAGGCTCGCCTGTGGCTCAAGGAAGTGAGCAAAGCCCCATTAGCCGATCCTGTCGATGCCTCAACTGTGGAAGCGGCGATAAAAAAACTGGAAAGCTGCACCAAGGACAAAACGGAATCTGCTCTAGCGAGCGTTGCTGCCGAAGCCGATCTATTGAAAGCCGCGCTGAATCGGTCAGTCGGACCGACCGAAAGGAAGCTCAGAGAAATTCGCGAACAGAAGGGCCGTTTAAGCGAAGAAGTCACCCTGCTGGCCAATGGTCAAATGCCATTTCCCACCACGGTGTTGAACGCGCTGAACCAGAATTTACCATCGCAAGGGCGCACCCCTGCCGCTCAACCGCTTTGCAAATTATGCGAGGTGGTGGATGAGGATTGGCGTGCGGCCGTCGAGGTGGCTTTTAACCGCAAGTTCGCTATCGTTGTCAGCGAAGAAAATTATTCAGCTGCGCTAAAGATTTACCAAGGACTGAAAGCAGAGTCGCCGCAAGAATCATTGATTCATCCGGCCAAAGCATTGCGCCTAGCCCGAACGATCAAGCCCGGATCACTCGGAGTGAAGATACAGGCGGAGCATCCGGTCGCCCGCGCCGTGATTAGCAATCTGTTTGGCGATTTGATCTGCGTCCAGAACAACGAAGAACTTTCCCAGCACGATTTTGCCATTCAAAAAGACGGATTTATGTCCCGTGGTGCGTTCGTCGAACGACGCCGCCATTACGATGGATTTCCGTTCGTTGGATTGCGCGGGCTGGAGAAACAGCTGGCACTCAAGCGAAGTTTGTTGGCCGATGTGGAAACCCAAGAACGTCAGCTTGCCCCCGTCGTCAATGCGGTTCAAAGCATCATCGAACGGGCCGCCGAGTTCATTCCGGCGCATGCTTCAATCATCGGAGATTTAAGAGACGCCCAAAGATTTTCTGAAGTGGAAAATCTATTGAAACAAGTTCTGGTCCGGCTGAACGCCATCGACCGTGGCAGTTTCGAGGAAAAGGAAAAGCAATTGGCTGCGCTCAATCAAGAATTGGATTCTTGGGAAAAGGAACAACGTGGGTTGCTTCAGAGCCAGAAACGCGGTGAGATCAAGAGGCTGGAGGACGAATTAAAAGTCGCGACGGACAAAGCTGCTTCGGCCTTACGAATCTATGAAAAAGTCCAGAAGGAGAGCGGAGATATTTCCATTCATGCCGCACGACTCAACGCATGGAAGATTGAAATCACCAATTCGCTTCCAGCGTTGGATGCGGCTGCGCACGAGTTTGAGCGACTGGCCGCGAAGGCTGAAACAGCAGCAACGCAGCATTGGGAACGATTGGTTGCAGCCCGTCGTGAATTGGCGATGGTTTATCGTAAATTCGAAGATCTCGTCCCGGAAAATCCGTCTAACGCGCCGTGGGCCAAGTTGCTGGACCAGATTGCTGGTGCGAATATTCCGGAATACAAAGCGAAGGCCGAGGCTGAACGCAAGCGGTGGGAGAAGCTATTCCGCAGTAACGTTCTTCAACGCATGGATCAGGCATTGCGCCGCGTGAATGAAACTATCGGGCTGCTGAACGACCATCTAAAAGAACCCATCGGGAACGATCGTTACCAGATTGACCGTCAGCAGAATCCTGACTTCCGCCAGTATCGTGAGCTCATTGACCTCAACGCGCAGTTTCAGGACGACGGTTTGTTTTATCAGGCGGTGCAAGGCCCGCTTCAAGAATCCCTGGATCATTTTTTAATTATTTTGACGGACGAGCAAAACAGCGCGGAAGCCGCGCATCTTTTGGATTACCGCCAATATTTTGATTATGACCTGCTCGTATGGGACGAGCGCGACGCCCAGTCAAAGCCGGTGAGCGTGGACAAGCAGAGTGGCAAGATGAGCGGCGGTGAAAACCAGTCGCCGTATTTTGTCGCGATCCTCGCCAGCTACCTCCGCGCTTACAAACGCCACGAAAGTCGCTGGAAAGATCCCTCATTGGCTCTTGTGCCGATTGATGAGGCGTTCTCGAAGATGGACACCGGCCGCATCAAGGATTGCATCGAAGCCATTCGTGATCTTGACCTGCAAGGCGCATTTTCCATGAGCACCGGCAATGTCCCAGCGGCATTCAGCTTGTGCCAGCAATTGATTGTCGTTTCACGCCACGAAGAGCGCCGTGGCAATCGTTCCCATATTCGCAACGTTCCGGTGACCATTCTCCGCGATTCCGAAGAGGGTCAAGAATGGATGGCCGAACACGCCTGAATATTTTATATGAATTCATCCTCACCTGTTTTTCTTGCCTTGGCCCGCCTCTACGCGGATTCCAAGGCCGGACGAACCGGCTCCGGTCAGCGTGATTTTCTGGTTGATCTGAAAAAACTACTGGCTGCCTGTGGATGTGAGGATGGCGATGATCGCGAGACAGCAATTCGCCAGCTTCGAGAGCAGAATGGCAAGTTGGTGCAACTCGAAGGGCCGCGGCGAGACGCTGACATCGTTCATCAAATTCGTTTTCCAGTTGCGAACGAGGCGGAGCTGTTTGCATTTTTGAACGAGCCATCGCCTGCAGACCGCCGACAGCGGTTGGCGCAGCAATTTGCTGCCGCGATCAAGGCGGACATTCCGGAACGCTGGTTTGCCGGATGGAAAAATTATTGTGAGGGACTTCAACTGGCCGCCCTCCAAGGCGGTGCCGTTGCTCCGTTCTCCCGGGATGATTTTGAGGCAAATGCCGAACTGCTCGCCCTCGCCCCCAAGCTCCTGGCATGGCAGGTCAAAGGCGAGGAATCGCTCCTACGTTTCGCCAGCTGTGTGTTGACTCAAAATTCAAAACGGCTCGGTGAACTGGCTGGTGAAGACGAATTAGGCAACCGCCGCGGAAAGCTGGGATCGATTCTCGAAGCGGTCACCGGCGGCCAGGTTCGTTCACTCGACGACATCGGCATTCTGCAAGCCCCGCGATTCGCGCTTTTTCAAGGACCACTTCGTTTGCGACTGGAAAATGAATGGCTCCATCTCGGAATGCTCCGGGGCCCATGCCGGCTGTCCGAAACGGACATCGTCCACGCGACAGAAATTGAATGCCCGGCGCGTCGCTGTCTCACCGTTGAAAATGAAACTAGTTTTCACGAATTGGCGAAGCTGCATTCCGGCGATCTAATTCTTTGCACCAGCTATCCGGGATCGGCGACGCTTGCGCTGTTGCAAAAGCTGCCGGCGAACATGGAATTCTGGCATTTTGGTGACAGCGACCCGGAAGGTTTCGATATTTTGCGAGACCTTCGAATTCGTAGCGGTCGCCCCTTCCAGTCACTTTTTATGCAGTGGCGTCCTGCGTCCACCGCACCAGCGCTTGACGCTGGAAATCGTCGGTTGATTGAGCGTTTGCTAAATTCTTCCGAAATGCAACCGGAGCACGAACAATTGCAACGGATGCTGAATGCGGGAAATAAAGGCAGTTTTGAACAGGAGTCACTCGGGAAACCCATATCTGAAACATGGCCGTTTTATTCAATAGCGCTGGTCTCTTAAATCAACATTTGATAATGATTTGTGCGTCCAGATTAAACGAGCTAAACGAATCCAAGGCCTGTGGAACTTGTGCGGGAAGATTTCGTACCCCAGAGCCGGAATTCGGTGAAATTCGAGATTTAAAATAACAAATGAAAATTACGTTATTCATTCGGTAATACCGCAATAGTCATGAATATTTTGAACCCACACTCGCCATGGACGTCCTAGCCCTGCACCGGCGCGCGGTTGAACGCTACCAAGGCTACATCCGTAGCTTTATCGATATTCGTGACGATGACATCCGGAAGGAAGTGATTGCCCAGTTGGACTCAGGAAAGCTGTGGCCGGAGCCTTTGATTCAATTCAATCCCGCTTATAAAATCGGGAAATCCATCCAGACGCTCGTCAAAGAAAATGTTCTCCGGCCGGAGTTGGCGAAAGTTTTCGCAAATTATCAACTTTACTGGCATCAGGAGCAGGCCCTCCGCTTGGGAGCGAAAAAACAGAGTTTTGTGGTCACCTCTGGCACCGGTTCAGGAAAAAGCCTCACATATCTGGGAACCGTCTTCAACAGCCTCTTCTCTACCGGGTATGGAAAAGGGGTCAAGGCGCTGATTGTTTATCCGATGAATGCGCTCATCAACTCCCAGATGGAAGAGTTGAAGAAATATGCCGAGACCTACCAGAAATCAACCGGCTCCGCTTTCCCGATCACGTTTAACGCCTATACCGGCCAGACCGCCAATGAGGTTCGCCAGGAAATTATTGCGGCTCCGCCCGACATTCTGCTGACCAACTACATGATGTTGGAGTTGCTGCTCACGCGAGCCGGGGAAGAACAGCTTCGCCATTCCATCTTTAAGACGCTGGAGTTTCTCGCGTTCGACGAACTCCACACATATCGGGGCCGCCAAGGGGCGGATGTCAGCTATTTGATCAGGCGTATCAAAGCCCTGACGCAGAGCCCCGTAGTGTGCATGGGCACTTCGGCAACAATGTCCACCCGGGGCACATTCGATGAGCAAAAAAAAGCCGTCTCAGAAGTCGCTACCAAAATCTTCGGGGAATCCATCACCAGTGCACAAATTATTGGCGAACAATTGGAGCGCTCGCTGAATTGGAATGGAACCATCCCGAGTGGCAACGCGCTTGCAACTCCGATTCCCTCAGAAAAAGGACTCGAAGCTCTCAAGTTGCATCCCCTGGCCATCTGGCTTGAGAATTCAGCCGCCATCATCGAAACCGAACATGGTCTGCGGCGGCGCAAGCCGAACACGGCGGGCGATTTGATCGCGGCGTTGATGGAAACTGCTTCGTTGTCCAAGGAGCAGGCCACCATTCAGATTCTCGATCTGCTCAGATGGATCGCCGCAGTAAACAAACGGCAAACGGATCAGGGAGAGCGCTACACTTGTTTACCGTTCAAGCTCCACCAATTTTTTGCCCAGACCGGTAGCGTTTATGCCACGTTGGGGCTGCCAGAATCCCGCAAGGTGACGCTAGAGCCGGGCATTTACGAAGGCGCGGATAACGATTTTGTTTTTCCACATGTGTTCAGCCGGGCATCCGGTCGCACTTTCATTTGCGTCCATGTGGACCAGAAAAACGCACGATTCCTTCCCCGGGAATTCAACGATACGGATGCACGAGACGGAAATGATTTCGGTTACATTCTTCCCGAATACTCGCAGCAGGAAGAAGACGTTTTCTGGACCGGATCCCAGGATGACTTGGCGGCTCTGCCTGCGTCTTGGACAAATGTCTCTGCGGCGGGTCTCAAGCTAAAGCAGGACTTCCAGGCCCGGGCACCAAGGGAAATTTATTACAACCGCCACGGAATCTTCTCCATTGCCCCGTCGGCGGAATGTCCGCTCAAGGGATGGTTCATGTCCGCCGCCAAGGCCGGGCTGCTGTTTGACCCGACGGCAGGATTGTTTTTTGAAGGAAATACGAACGAGCGAACTAAGCTCACCACCTTGGGCAATGAAGGACGCAGCACAGCCGACGCCACGATCAAGCAATCAAATGAAGATTTGCCCGTCCTGGAGCGAACTGAAAAGCGTGATTACCGAAAACTCGTTGACGCTCTGCGCCGCGCGGGGATGGAAAATGTTTCCGGCGAAGAGACCATCAAAGATTTGAGTGAGCGGCGGGTTGCGCGTGCTGATGGATTGAAGATGTCCATCGAGAATGCCGAGAAGGACGAGAAGTTTGTTGCGGCTCACACTGCTTGGAAAAATGCGGTTACCAACCGGGACAAAGTTGATGGGCAAGTTGAACAAGCTGAGCTATCGCTCAAATCATTGAATGAGCAATTTGCTCGACGCACTATCCATCAACAGGTGATTGGGAAACGTCCGCAAAGATTTTAGAGGATGATTACGCGGCAAAAGCTAAAGAATATTTGGAGGGATTCAATGAAATGGAGCGGAATACGAAACAAAGCAAACAGAAAGAATTAGTTGCAAGAAAGTGGATAGCCGGACAGAAGGCTGCCGTTGAAGTAGAGATTCAACGTTTGGTCGAAGTGAGAGGATTGGAAAAGGCCAAGGAATTGTGCGGGACAAAAAATATTTCTCTTAAAAAAGGGAATCTTGCAGAACTGCTTATCACTCCAGCCTACATCGAAGCCTTCAACACTGAATTAAAACGTCTCGGGGCGCGGCGTGTGAGGGTTGTATTGGAAAAAACCCGAGTCGAAACACATGGCATTCCCGCGTGTATTCATCCAGAATCGTCAGCAACTTCAAGGTGCCGCCACGCACGGTCGCATCCGCGATGAAGTCCCACGTCCACACCTGATTCCGATGCGTCGCCGTCGTCGGCA
>TBL_comb47_HYPODRAFT_10002166_pt1 | contig 24534 bp, 21 predicted proteins | sample TroBogypolimnion_40_FD_10682 | JGI IMG/M metagenome (IMG submission 10682)
AAAGTTCAACAAACAGTATGAGATAATCGGGGAATCGTCCCAAATCAAGAAAGTGCTTGAGATTACTGACCGCGTGGCTCCAACCGAAGCAAAAGTCCTGATCACAGGCCCAAATGGGACTGGCAAAGAACTTGTCGCCAGACGCCTGCATCAACTGTCTGCCAGAGCAGAAGCCCCCTTCATTGAAGTCAATTGCGCTGCAATTCCATCTGAATTAATTGAAAGTGAATTATTCGGTCATGAGAAAGGAGCCTTTACCTCCGCAAACAGGCAGCGAAAAGGAAAATTTGAACAGGCTGACGGAGGAACTCTGTTTCTGGATGAAATCGGCGATATGAGTCTCTCTGCCCAATCGAAAGTACTGCGGGCATTGCAGGAAAATATCATCACACGGGTTGGAAGTGACACTCCAATTAAGGTAAACGTTCGGATTATTGCAGCTACGAATAAGGAATTATCCGACGAGATCAAAAATGGCAATTTCCGCGAAGACTTATACCACCGGATAAGCGTAATCCTGATCAATGTTCCGTCCCTGGAAAGCAGAAAAGAAGATATCCCACTGCTGGCCAACTACTTCATCGAACAGATTTGCACCGAATATGGACAACCGCCAAAAGAAATTGAACCAGAAGCCATTGAAGAGTTGCAAAACCGGAAATGGACAGGAAATATTCGCGAATTCCGCAATGTGATCGAACGGTTAATTATTCTTTGCAATAAAACTATAAGCCGTGAAGAGGTCGGACTTTATGCCCCTGCAGAAAACTTTATTGCTAAATAATACACATTAGATTTAACCTGAATCATGGTATATTAACAACCTTATTAAATCCAGCTTAAGCCCCTTCTTCCATATCACGCGTTTCAAAGCACCCGAAAATCTGCCAGCCGGCCAAATTTCAATCCGAAAAAGTGAGAAAACCGGATAATCAAAAAGATCAGTAAACAATATAATGATTTACAATATCCGCTAATAATCAATATATCTGCAATATAACAACGACTAAGTTATGAACAATTGTTAATAATTAAAGTTGATTTATAGTTGATATATTGTTGATACAAAAAGCTCAAAATAGTTGCAATCAGGGTAATTAGTGTTGTATATTTGATATATCAGATAAGCGATAAAAGGTTACTCTGAAGTAGCGGAAAAGGGGAAAGGCTCTTAGCTGAGTAAAGAACCGGATCATTCAATCCTTCGGGTTTGCGCGATGAAAGAGTCAAAGTTTGGACGAAAGGAGAAATCCAATCGGACAATCGACCGGAAGTAACGCTAGTCGTTCATTAGAAGGTTGAGTTTAAGACCGGGAGAAAAGGAGAGCGAAAGTTTCTTCAACTATTCCGGGGAACAGGAAAGCTGAAAAGCCGGTACTTTCCGTACAGCTAAAGAACTGATCGAAAGAACAGAACTGCACTGTATACTGACAAACACTCCGTCCGGGAAGGTTAACCGAAAGGAAAACCGAAGGGACAGCCGAAGGATGACGCCTTAAACAGCCGAATCCAAAAGCAATGGGTTGCAAATTTAATCCGGAATCTGCGAAAGCAGTTCTAAATTGAAAAGGCAGCCAACCACGATAACCGTAGTCTGACGCCACCGGCGAAGCAATTCACCAGAGACGAAATGGGAGCAACTTGCAAAAGTGGTTCCCATTTGTGTTTTTATCCCCCCCCCGATCCCTACAAGATCATGGAGGATCAATTGACATTCCAGGGATCAATTGACATTCCAGGATATGCCTACAATATACCTGTTTCAAAAGTTGCACTTACCAGTCCGTATGGCATTCACCGTTTGATTTAGTAATAAAAAAAAATATCTTTGTTTACTGAATAGTGATAAATGAAGTATAAGGATTCTAACCTGGCTTTAAACCTGCTTTCCAAATTAAGCCTTATAAACATAAAACGAACTATCTTCTTGATTTTATGTTTATTAATTTATTGTTCAAGTATTGCACAGGAAAAAAAGATTTTCTTTGATCTTACCAGCGGCGGAGGAAGATTATATCCTAATGCCTATGAGAGTCATTTGGCCGGTCCGGTTACTTTTTTTAATGCAAGACTGGGTTTGAAGACCCTGGGACAAAAGGAATGGCAGCGTCTTTATAATTATCCTCTACTGGGAATTGGAATTTCACACAATTATTTGACAACAAGATCCCTGGGAAATCCCATGGCAGTTTATTCATTTCTCATTCTACCATTGTTGGGCAGATCAGAATTAAAACTCAATCTGGGAATAAACCTTGGAGTAGCCTGGGGATATAATCCGCACAGGGCACAATATCCTGATGATACTGTTATTGGCTCTCCTGTAGCATTTTATACATCTTTGAATCTTAATACATCTTTCCATATAGCTAAGTCTCTTGAACTCCTGTTCGCTTTCGGATTTTATCACATGTCTAACGGGAACACCAATAAACCGAACTATGGGATCAACATGCTCGGCGCAGAAACCGGATTGAGATATACATTAACACACTCTAACGCCGTTTCAATCAGAGATCCGGTACCATCTGTGGAGAAAAATTCGTCTTTTATTGTTTTTGGATCCCTGGGTCGAATAAAAGATTGGGTTGGTGCTTCAGAAAGTACTGTCGGTTCTATTAGCGCCGGTTACTACCGCACCATGAATCACAAAAGCAGATTAAGTACCGGGGCTGACCTTTTTTATGATAAAGGCAACCTTCTTGAAAACCATAAAGAAAATGTACTAAGCAATGTACTTGCTGCCGGACTTTTTGCGGGCCACGAATTGACGATCAGTAAACTTTCAATTGTCACACAGTTAGGAGCATATGTTTTTAATCCTAATCCCTCTGATCCATTTTATTATACACGGATTGGATTGCGGTATACACTTGGCAAAAGAATTATTACTTCACTTACTATGAAAGCTCACGGATTGGCAGTTGATTTCCTGGAATGCGGTTTTGGCTATATATTTTGGAAATCAGGACCAAGAAAAGTTGATATATATATATAACCTTGAAACACAGCATTTTTCGTATAAGAAGCAAATTATATACAAATAAAATATTTAAATCTGCTAAATCGTGAAAAATTATCAACTGGCAACTGGCACCTTCTGATTACAATTTATCCCTATATAAATCATCCTGATGCAGCTTCGATAATTCATAAAGAAAATCACCAATTTTCGCAGTAACTATTTTAAAGAAGGCCTCCCCTTTTTCAGCAGTTGCCAGTGCCGGATTTCCGATTCCGGTATCTTTGGTAACTTTGGTCCATTGTCTTTCGGCCCAGGCCCACCCTTCATTGAGTGCTGAAATACTAAACTCACGCGCCTTTCCATCCCCAGCCTCTGATAACGGCAGCACCAATTCGGGTGTTAAATAGAGCATAAAACTAGTTTCCAACTCACCGGCATGCTCTCCCATATCCTCGAAATAGTGCTCAGCTCCCGAAATCTTAAACCAGTTACACTGACAGATAAACATTTCCGGAAAGATCAGATTCAACTCTCTGATAATCTGTCTGAAATCATTTCCGCCATGAGCATTCAGAATTACAAGTTTTTGTATTCCCTGCCGGTTAAGAACTGTAATCAGATCCCTCAGTATCATCATCTGCGTTCCCGGATTCAGGTTCATGTCCAGTTTCACATCTGGTTGACCGGTATTCACCCCAAACGGAATGCCTGGCAGAACAATCACCTTTCCTCCGCGGGCGGTGGCCAATCTGGCAGATTCGGCCGCAATTTGTTCCGCAAGAATATTGTCTGTCCCGTACGGAAGATGCAAGTTGTGAGCTTCAGTTGCCCCCCATGGCAAAACAGCGAGCTGGAAATCAATCTCTTTTGCTGTTTTCCAATTTGTTTCAGCTAAAATATGTGATCGCATAAGATAATAACTTTAAAAACATAAAATTAATAAAAGTCAGCAGTTATAGAACTCATTGGATTTTTTCATCGGTTATATTACCTTTGAAAAATCAATACGAGCTGAAACTATTGTCACTCCAAAATATGATGATTCCCATTTTCCAGGTTGATGCTTTTACCGACCAGATCTTTAGCGGTAACCCCGCTGCAGTTTGTCCTCTGGATTATTGGCCAGCAGATGACCTTCTGCAAAATATTGCAGCAGAAAACAACCTGTCGGAAACGGCCTTCTTTAAAAAGAGAGATGATCTGTTCGAAATAAGATGGTTTACCCCTGTGACTGAAGTTGAATTATGCGGACATGCCACTCTTGCGGCGGCTCATGTCCTTTTTAATCATCTTCATTTCAAAGGAGATCGCCTGATTTTCGAATCCCGGTTCAGTGGAAAACTGGAAGTTACCAGGACTAAAGATTTATACACGCTGGATTTTCCGGCCGATCAGATCGAACCGTCCTTACCGCCGGACCATCTTTTCGAATCGTTGGGACACAGACCTCTCGAAATATGGAAAGGAAAAACAGACTACCTTCTTTACTACCAGTCACAGGAAGATATTGAGGAGATCACACCCGATTTCGGAAAACTTCAAAAGGTTGAAGCCCGTGGCATTATCATTACGGCACCCGGGTATGAATGCGATTTTGTTTCGCGGTTCTTTGCTCCGAAAGTAGGAATCAATGAAGATCCCGTAACGGGGTCAGCTCATACCACACTGGTCCCATTCTGGGCTCACCGGCTAAATAAACTAATATTTGATGCTCGTCAACTATCTGCAAGGGGAGGCCATCTGGAATGTCAGTCGATTGGAAAACGTGTGCTAATCTCAGGTCATGCCTGTACCTATTTAACCGGTTAAATCAATTTGGCCACTTTTCTCTTTTAAGTAAGACCACTATTAATAATTCGCATTAATCAATAATAATTCATTTACTAAAACAATCGATTTAAAATGAAAATTAACAGATTACATTATTTCATCCTGTTTGCTCTCCTTATGCTTTCATTTGCAGGGATTTCGCAGGTTACACTTCCTCCTTTTTTTAACTGCAACATGGTTCTTCAGCAGGGAATTCCAATTCCGGTCTGGGGCTGGGCTTCGCCCGGAGAAAAAGTAACTGTCACACTCGATAAGAATGTGATGACTACCCGCACGGCGAAAAACGGCAAGTGGCGTGTGAACCTCCCCATTATGAATTCAGGTGGCCCTTATATGATGACTGTTAAAGGGAAAGATCTTCATACTTTCGGAAATGTAATGATTGGCGAAGTTTGGGTCTGCTCAGGACAATCCAATATGGAATTCAGGGTTTCGACAGCTAAAAATGCAACTGCTGAGATTGCCAACGCAAACAACAAGAATATCCGGTTCTTCACGGTAAAGAAAAGAGTATCAAAAGAGCCTCAGCAAAACCTCGAAGAGGGTGAATGGTGGGAATGTTCGCCACAGTCGGTTGCAAGTTTCTCGGCCGTAGCCTATTTCTTCGGAAGAAACCTCTATGAACAATTAAAAGTTCCGATTGGTCTTATTCACACCTCATGGGGTGGAACGGTAGCTGAAACCTGGATGAGTCCTGAGGCTATTTCGGCAGATCCGGACTTTTCGGAGATGCTTGAGAAGCTCAAAAATGTGGACATGAAAGCCGGAAAAATTGGTCCAAACAGCTACCCTACTCTGCTATACAATGGGATGCTTAACCCAATCATCCCATACGGAATAAAAGGGGCCATCTGGTATCAGGGAGAATCAAATGCTTCGCGTGCTCAGCAATACAAACGGGTATTCCCAAATATGATCAGAGACTGGCGAACCCATTGGGGAGAAGGAAATTTCCCTTTCTTATTTGTTCAGCTGGCAAATTTCACAAAACCGGTCAATGAACCTGGCGAAAGCAATTGGGCAGAGTTACGTGAAGCACAAACGCAAACCCTTCAGCTTGAAAATACAGGTATGGCCACTATTATCGACGTGGGGGATGCTGTTGATATCCACCCAACTGACAAACAAACTGTCGGTTACAGGCTCTCATTAGCCGCACGCAAAGTCGCTTATGGCGAAAATCTTGTTTATACAGGCCCAACCTATCAAACTTTTAAAATTGACAATAACAAAATCCTGATTACTTTCGACCATACCGGCAAAAGTCTGAAAGTAAATAACAAGTATGGTTATATCAACGGATTTACGGTGGCTTCAAAAAATGGAGCTTTCAAATGGGCTAAAGCAACCCTTTTAAATGGGAATACTGTGGTGTTGACCTGTGACGAAGTGCAAAATCCTACCGAAGTGAGGTATGGCTGGGCAGATAATCCAGATGATCTTAACCTTTACAATTCTGAAGGATTGCCGGCAAACCCATTTCGGACTGATTCCAGGCCCGGAATAACAAAATAAAAAACAAGTAAATAGTACAAAAGGCGGTCAAAACTGATCGCCTTTTGTATTTAATGCTGTCGTTCAATTAACTGCTATAAAATTTATAAAACGATTCAACAATTTTTAGATTTATTATTCTAAAAGTATGGGCCATAACCTGCCGGATAGCATTGCACTTTCCCATATCTTAAAAGGTTTCCCCGAAAGAGAAAGCCCGTATTCTTCGACTGCCTGTGCATAACTGACCCCTTTTTTGAACAACCAATATAGATGACTTTCAAATAATTGCGATGCGGTAATCTTTTTATTCATTATTATTGCCACATCAAAAAGATCTTTATTTATAATCGTATCCGAGATGGGAAGATTTTTATCTTTATGCAACAACGGTTCATGGTCCTGTAATTTATTCAAGACCCTATAAAATAGCCGGTAATTCTCAAACTGAATTTTATAGGTATGGCTCTTGCCTGTTAGCTTGCGGGTAAAATTAAAGAGCAGAAAATCGGGTTTTCGCATAAACTGCCCCGATTTCACTTCAACTGCTTCTTCGAAAGAAAGACCATAATTATAAAGCATAAAAAGAATAATACGCTGACGATCAGACTTACATCTGCTCATTAAAGTCCGAATTTCGTCTGGAGAAAAATAATCTTCCATAAAGATTTCTTTCAAAAAAGATAATACCCTGGATAAAGTAATGTGTAGTATAGATATAAGAATAATTCTACTTGAACCGCAAAAACTAAAAGATACAGCCACTAATTAATGATATCAAAGTCCTGAGATTGAACTTTTCCCGCTCTATTTACTTTACAAATATAACTATTCCATTTAACATTTAAAAAAATAAGAGGCTAAATCTATCTGATTAAGGAATATAATAAGCGGATCTCTTCGGCCCAGAGACTATCGTCCGGAGTTTCCAAGATAATTGGGATATTATCAAAATGGGAATCGTTCATGATCAATTCAAAAAGTTCCATCCCGATAAACCCCTGACCGATACTGTTGTGCCGGTCAACCCGGGTTGCAAGCTCTTTTTTCGAGTCGTTAAGATGGATCGCTCTCAGGTAATTCCATCCCACAATCTCGTTGAATTCCGAAAAAGTGTGTTCGAAAACCTCCCTGGTCCTCAAATCATACCCAGCTGTAAAGGTATGACAAGTATCAATACACACCCCAACACGCGATTTGTCTTCCACCTGACTGATGATCTCGGCGATCTGCTCAAAAGCATACCCCATATTGGTCCCCTGCCCTGCCGTGTTTTCAATTACAGCTGTAACGCCTTGTGTAACACCCAATGCAATGTTAATCGATTCTGCGATCCGTGCCAAACATTCAGTGGGTGAGATCTTGTTAAGATGACTTCCCGGATGAAAGTTCAGCATTTTCAATCCAAGTTGTTGACAACGGACCATTTCATCATTAAATGCCTCCCTCGATTTGTTCAGACCTTCCTCCTCCGGATGACCTAGATTGATCAAATAGCTGTCGTGCGGGAGAATCATCTCCGGAAGAAATCCATTATCGTCACAATTCTTTTTAAATGCGTCTATACTTTTGCCGGTCAGAGGAGATGCATTCCATTGTTTTTGATTTTTCGTAAACAATGCAAATGCCTTTGCACCAATCTCTTTTGCATTTAATGGAGCGTTTTCAACACCTCCGCCTGCACTTACATGTGCACCTATAAACTTCATATACAATTAATTTATATTCAGATTAGAACAAATAAAAGACTATCTTGTCAGGAAAGCTTCACAAATATGCTAATTATTAATGAGTCCGAAGCATAGGTCTTTAAAAGAATAAATTGAAATAAAATTCATATATTAGCTTTAGTAATAATGCCAATATTAAAAAAATCAATTCTCATGATACAGAAAATACTCCTGATTATTTGTTTTCTCCATGTTGTAACTGCAACCAAAGTAATCGGGCAGGAACAAAAACAGAAGAATGATTCCGTCAAAATAAAAACAGGCTGGAATTTCGGAGCAATTCCTACAATCACTTTCGATACAGACCAGGGCTTTCAATACGGTGCGGCAGTTAATTTCTATAATTTTGGAGATGGCAGTAAATTCCCTAAATACAAACACTCGCTTTATTTCGAAGTCTCCCATTTTACAAAAGGGAGCGGTATCTACCGGTTTTATTACGATTCAGAGTCACTTCTGCCAGGAATTCAAATTACAACCGATTTGAGTTATTTGCCGGATGAGGCCTATGATTTTTACGGATTTAATGGCTATGAATCGGTGTTAAACAAAAGCTGGGAGAAACAGAGCGACCCGGACTACAAAACCAGGATGTTTTATAAATATCAACAGAAGCTTTTCAGGTTTAAAACCGATCTGCAGGGAAAATTTTCAGGATCACAATTTGGCTGGGTCGCCGGATTTAATTTACTAAATTACAACCTCGCTTCCGTGGATATCAATAAATTGAATAGAGAATTAAGCGCAGCTGATAAGTTGCCTGCTGTTGATCAACAGCCCGGCCTCTATGAAAAATATATCCAGTGGGGATTAATCAATCCGAATGAATCCAGGGGTGGCTTTATCCCCGAAATCAAAGGCGGAATTGTATTCGATACGCGTGACAATAAACCAAATCCAATGCAGGGAATCTGGACTGAAGCTGTAATTGCCTGTGCACCCAGTTTTCTTGGGGCAGAAAGTGGTTTTTCCAAGATATCTGTCACTTACAGACAATATTTCACCCTGATTAAAGATGTTCTTTCGTTGGTTTACCGGGTCAACTGGCAGCAAACCATCAGTGGTCATGTACCTTTCTTCTACGAGCCTCAAATTATCTCCTCGGTCATGACCGGCGCATCATCCACAGGTCTTGGAGGTGCTAAAAATCTTCGGGGTGTGCGCAGGAACAGGGTTGTCGGTGACGGGTATATCCTGGGAAATATCGAATTAAGATACAAATTTGCGAATTTTAGAATGATCAGGCAGAATTTCTATTTGGCAGCGAACACTTTTATCGATTTTGGGCAGGTGACCAGGAAAATTGACACCTCAAATCTTCACCTGTCTGCTGATGTTGTCGCGTCTGACTATTTTAATAAAGGAGCAGAACATATGCATACGAGTTATGGTGCCGGATTACGACTGGTGATGAATTACAATTTTGTCATTGCCATGGATTATGGGATAGCAACCAATAAACAGGACGGTGATTCAGGAATTTATATTGGATTGAATTATCTATTTTGAATTTTATCTTTTATTGGATGAAAACAGCATAAAAAAGAATGGGGTTTAAACATTTGGTTATTCTTCTCCCCTCCCTGCTTTTGGGTAGCAGAACGGAATTCAGATTGTCAGAAAAATTGTCCGGTTATATTATGAAAGCGTTGAATTTTATGATTCCGGATAACTTTAAGGCAATTCGCGGAGAAATGGTGGCTGGCTACATGGTGAAGATGGCCATGACTACAACTGATGCTGTCACGATCATTAAATCAGTGGAAATGCTCCGCGACATTCGGTGAAATCGCAGTTTTTTTAGCCTTTGTTGCTTCAAAATTCCTGTTGTTTCTAAGTTTCTGTTCTCTCCTGATCAATCAAACTCCTGCTGAACCGCAACCTTTCGTTTAAACATTTTTTTATTCACCAGAAAGATTCCGGTTAATACAATCACCGCACCGAATATCTCCATTCCGGTAAGTTTTTCACCTAAAACCGGAATGGCTATCAAGGCTGTGAACACCGACTGACTTAATAAACTTACCGATGCAATGGTCGACGGCATATAAGCTATTGCATAATTAATTGCAAGCCACCCCCCTAACTGAGATATCAATCCAAGACCAGCCAAGGCCTCCCATGAAGAGACCGAAAATCCCGATAACCGGGTATGACTTATAATTGCAATAAAGAACAATACTGCAGTACTCGATAACATGGATATCATGGTAAAGGTAACTGTATCTAATTTTTGTCTCCCCTTGCGCATAATAAGCAGATAAAACGCATAAAACAAACTGGCCAGAATTGCCATAAAATGACCGGCATTCAATTTCGAATGGTAAATTTGGCCGATTCCCACAATTATTGCGACTCCAAATAAAGCAATTGATGTTCCGATCCAAAATATACGACCGGGTTTCTCCTTCAGAAATAAAATAGCCCCAATTCCAACCCATACCGGGGCCAGATTGGCAATTAAAGTGGATATTGCAGCTTTTGTCAGCAGAATTGAAATATTCCATACAGCAATATCACAGGCAAATATTACACCGCATAAAACGGCGATGAGGAGAGATCTCATTTCTGTCGTTGGCTTCCTGCGCAAGAACCAAATTGGAAGAATACCGAGAAAACCGATGAACATTCGATAAAAGGCAGAGCTTAGACCTGAAACGTCAGCCAATTTTACAAATATGGCAGACCAGGAAATACAAAGAATTCCAAGCAATAAAATAATATAATGAATCAGGTTTTTTCGAACCATCGAAGTTAATATAAACAAATTATAGGATTAATGAACCCAAATAAGCCCTTTAAAATATTTACCGACAAATCAGCCGTTGAAAAAATGAACCGGTCCATATCGCTAAGAACCGCGGCTAAACCTGCAAAGATAATTTTTGAATGCAATTATTTAAGAGTGAGATATATTTTATTAATATTAAGATAATATAACTACTCGTTTATATCGTTTAAAAGATGAAATAAGAATCATAAGGTGTCGAAGATAAGTTTAATTTGCCTGAACTAACAGTAACCGTATTTATAAACCAATGGCAAACAGGACTATCCAAGATTATAATTAAATAAAAATCATTAATGAATTATAATACTGATATTTAATAAATTAATATTGCAAATCAGATAAATAAACAATAAAATAATAATGATTTCACTTTTCGGGTATCAGAAGTTAATATAGATTAGACAGATCCGATGGTTGACGTTTTAACGACCAAATAAATGATTACCTTTGCGGCTCAAAATAAATAGATGCAAAATATCAGAAACATAGCGATTATAGCTCACGTCGACCACGGAAAGACGACACTGGTTGACAAAATGATTATGGATTCCAATATCTTTCGGGGCAACCAGAATCCGGGAGAATTAATTCTTGACAATAATGATCAGGAACGGGAAAGGGGAATTACCATTCTTGCCAAGAACGTATCGGTCGTTTATAACGGCACAAAAATTAATATTATTGATACTCCGGGCCATGCTGATTTCGGTGGTGAAGTGGAACGAGTTTTAAACATGGCCGACGGCGTACTTCTGCTGGTTGATGCGTTTGAAGGAACAATGCCTCAGACCCGATTTGTTCTGCAGAAAGCCATTTCACTCGGATTAAAACCAATTGTAGTTATCAATAAAGTTGACAAACCCAATTGTCGTCCTGATGTTGTACACGAGCAGGTATTCGAATTGATGTACAGCCTTGATGCGACTGAGGAACAGCTCGATTTTCCGACAATTTACGGCTCAGCCAAACAAAACTGGATGAGTTACGACTGGAAAGTGCGGACAGAAAATATTACCGAATTATTTGACTCAATCATCGAACATATTCCTGCTCCTACTGAAAACCCGGGAACTCCTCAAATGCTCATTACCTCATTAGACTATTCCCAGTATGTTGGCCGAATTGCAATTGGTCGCATTCACCGGGGAGAACTTAAGGAAGGGATGAATGTGACCCTGGTTAAACGGGATGGTACAATATCCAAAACCCGGATCAAGGAACTGCATGTTTTTACAGGCTTAGGCAGAGAGAAAGTCCTTAGTGCAAGTAACGGGGATATTTGTGCATTGGTTGGCATTGAAGGGTTTGAAATCGGAGACTCCATATGTGATTACGAGAATCCTGAACCACTGGAACCAATTTCAATTGATGAACCGACAATGAGTATGTTGTTCACAATCAACAACTCTCCATTCTACGGCAAAGAAGGTAAGTTTGTTACCAGTCGCCATATCCATGACCGGCTAATGCGGGAATTGGAGAAAAATCTTGCCCTGCACGTCGAGACAACCGATTCAGCCGATGCCTGGAATGTTCATGGCCGGGGTGTTCTCCATCTTTCGGTTTTAATCGAAACAATGCGCCGCGAAGGTTATGAACTTCAGGTGGGTCAGCCCCAGGTTTTGTTTAAGGAGATTGACGGAGAGAAGTATGAGCCGATTGAAATGTTACACATCGATCTTCCTGAAGAGCTTAGCGGAACAGCCATTGACCTTGTTACCCGAAGAAAAGGGGAAATGCTGAATATGGAGAGGAAGGGAGACCGTACCAACCTTGAATTCCATATCCCATCCCGCGGAATCATTGGGCTGCGTACAACCATGATGACCTCAACACAAGGTGAAGCCGTAATGGCACACCGTTTTATCAAATACGACAAATTCAAAGGACCTATCGATACCCGTCTGAACGGTTCGCTGGTCGCGCTTGAAACAGGAACAGCTTTTGCTTATGCATTGAATAAACTTCAGGACAGGGGAAAATATTTCATCGATCCTCAGGAAGAGATTTACGAAGGACAGGTTGTCGGAGAAAGTAGCCGTGAGGGTGATCTGGCCATGAACCTGACTAAATCCAAAAAGCTTACCAACATGCGTGCATCAGGTTCTGATGATAAGGTGAGACTTGCTCCGCCAATTAAATTCAGCCTCGAAGAAGCTCTCGAATACATTCAAAAAGACGAATATGTGGAAGTAACCCCAAAATCGATCAGGCTTCGGAAAATAATGCTCAACGAAAATGACCGTAAACGGGCCTCAAAAAAAGTAGTTTAATCAACGGCTCAGTCAAATAGAAACCCCTTGATTTGCAAACAACTGCAAATTAAGGGGTTTTCTCCTTTCCCCCGATTCACCACAAAAAAGAATTTTCAGGAAATAGTTCTCCACCCGTCAGGATTAGAAACCAAATCAAAATCCACTTTTCCCCAAAAGTGGCAAAAACACGCGTTTTCAGGAACCCTTAATCCTATTTCAACACAGATATTTTATGAATTTTAGCTTAATTTTCCAATAATTGATCAGTAAACGGCCATTTTAAGTCCTATAAAATCTTTGTAATTTATTAATTTATAGATATTTGAAAATATTTTCAAATAAAAACTAATATTTTAGTACTATGTGTTGCATAGTACCTTCTTTAAGATGTATATTTGTAATACATACTTCAAGGCATAAGATAGTATTATAATTAAAAGCAGAAAAGATGAAAACGGGGATAAAAAAATTGAATTTGATAATTCTTTTGACAGGAATAGTAATTCTCTCTTCCTGCAGTAACCGCACTGCCATGGGGACCGCTTTGGGAATCAGGGTAATCTGCCACTCACTTCCCGCAGTTGCAGCAACTGCAACGCAATACTCAAAACACATAATTGCAGAATATCTAAAGAATTCTGCTGTCGTCAAAAATGATAAAGTGACAACAGGCAAGAAGGCGGAGAAAAAAAGCGTCACCCCTAAAATTAAACCGGTCTCAATCGGAGTTGTCCGTGAAGTTCGCCTGGTTTAAATCAACAAACCCGTCGAAATACCTACAAAGTTTATTTTCATTTCGCTTAAAAAATTTAAAATGAAAAACCAATGAACCTCGAGAATACAAAAGCCCAAATGAGGAAAGGGATTCTGGAATATTGCATCCTGCTGAACCTTTCCAAGAAACCATCGTACGCTTCGGATATTATTGCCGAAATGAAAGTCGCACAGATGATTGTGGTCGAAGGTACCCTCTACCCACTTCTGACCCGCTTGAAAAACGATGGTTATCTCAGTTATCGCTGGGAGGAGTCTTTACAGGGACCTCCCCGAAAATATTACGAATTAACCCCTGAAGGTAAACTATTTTTAAACGAACTGGATATGGCCTGGGGCGAACTGGTGGAAGCAATTAACCAACTAAAAATCAATAATCTTTAGAAAATCATATCACCATGAAAAAAACATTTACAATCAACATTAGCGGGACAGTTTTTCATATTGACGATGATGCTTATGAAAGACTTAATAATTACATCTCACAAATTAACAGGCACTTCGGAAATGACACAGAGGCCAGGGAAATTGTAGAAGACATTGAATCCCGCATTTCGGAGCTATTTCAGGAACGGGTAAAAGATGGAAATGAAGTGATATCGCTTGAACACGTGGATGAGATTATTCGGATTATGGGGATGCCTGAATCTTTTGATGATGCGAAGGAGGGTGAAGAGCCTCAAATAAAAATACCTCACTCTAGCCACAGAAAACTTTACCGCGATCCGGACGAGCGGGTTTTGGGCGGCGTATGCAGTGGAATGGGAGCTTATTTCAATTATGATCCCATCATTATCCGGCTAATCTTTGTATTGCTTGTATTTCTGGGAGCAGGATTCAGCCTCATCATCTATCTGATATTATGGATCGTGGTACCCAAAGCATCAAATTCTGCACAACGACTCGAAATGCGGGGTGAAGAAGTAAATATCAATAATATCTCCAAAAACATTAAGGAGGAGATCCAGGATGTAAAGGAAAACTACGAAAAATTCAGAACTAATAGCAGGGGACGAGACAGAGTAGACCATGCAGGGAATATATTCTCATCAGTATTCGGAATAATCGTGAAAATCCTTGCCGTAATCATTGGAATTGCATTGGTTTTTGCCGGAATATCAGCAATTATTGCCCTTGTTACTTCCTTGTTTATTACCAACGAATTCATAGGTATATCTCCTCTGGGGCAAGGCATACCGCATTACCTTGATCTGTTTGTGAGCGGAAATACCCTTTTCTGGTTCTGGATCGGACTTGGCCTAACCATCGGAATTCCCCTGATCATGCTTGCCTACCTGGGAGCCAAACTTATATTCAGGTTTAAATCAAGAAATGGCGCTGTTGGTCTCACCGCCTTAGGACTTTGGGTTATTGGCATTATCTTGCTCATTTTCATGCTTGTGAGAGGATTCAGCGATTTCAAAAGTGGTTCAACCAGCACAAGGCAGGAGCAGATAACCACAAAATCCGACACACTTTACCTTAAATTAGGGGCGGATGAATTCAACGATTATCTCGATTCAAACCTCAATTTCGACAAACTGCGTATTGCTTCAATAAATGGCAAACAATTTCTCCTTAATAAGCCTACACTTGACATTGTAAAAAGTGAAACAAGCGATTTCAGCATGGTGATCAAAACAAAGGCCCGAGGTCATGACCTTGATAAAGCCCAAAATAATGCCCGCGAAATTAACTACAAGTTCACCCTGCAGGATTCACTGATCACGTTTCAACCCTGGTATATGCTTCCTGAAAAATCGGTTTGGCGTAATCAGCAGATAGAAATCACCCTCAAGGTACCGGAAAATAAAACAATCTATTTAAGTGAGAACATTGTAAAGATTATTCATGATATCAAAAACACCTCCGATACCTGGGACGGAGAGATGGGGGGGAAATACTGGACCATGAAACCGGAAGGGCTGGAACTCGTCAATAAAAAGCCCGCTTCTGTTGGCATACCTAAAAAGAAGTAAAAAATGAAAACTATTTATCAATTGGGATTTTTCGTCGCCCTCCTGTTCACAACCATTTCAGGATCAGCACAAAGCAGATCTTATCGAATATATGATCAGTTCGCCAGTCGGGATGGGTTTACTTTCCTCTCCTTTTCCAAATCAATGATCGATGCAGTAAATATGAACATAGATGAGGAAAACAAAAAAATTACTGGCGATCTGTTGGAAATCAGAATTCTATTTTCCAACCGTGAGAAAAACAAAAATCATGAATCGCTTGCCCAAAGTATCTCAGAGAAGCTTAATAATATGGACTACCGGAAGATCCAGCCAAATGATGCAAAGGAGGACAATGTGGAATTCTGGATTGACGGGAATTCAAAACGGGTAAAAGAGTGTCATGTTCTTGTCAAAAACAGTGATGACCATCAATTTAGCTGCCTGGTATCCTTTTATGGAAATTTCAAAGTCGAAGATCTTAAAAGTTTCGAAAAATTCAGCCGGAAACAGGCTGATAAAGAAAATTAACATGACTAATATAATAAAAAGCCAATGGTTTAATTTTGGTCTCATTGGCGGTCTTTATCTGTTGTGGGTAATCTGGTTAAGCAATTTCTGGTGGCTGATGGGCCTTGTGATCATTTACGACATATATGTCTCAAAGAGAGTTCACTGGATCTTCTGGAAGAAAAAAAATACTCCCGATGGAAAACAAACAGCTGTCGTGGAATGGGTTGATGCCATGATATTCGCCATGGTAGCTGCAACTTTTATCCGGATGTTCTTTATTGAAGCCTATACCATTCCCTCTTCATCAATGGAAAAATCGATGATGGTCGGAGATTACCTGTTTGTAAGCAAAACGGCTTATGGACCAAAGATGCCCAATACACCAGTCTCGTTCCCTTTCGTACATAATACGATGCCCATGTTAGGCTCGCTTCCCTCCTACTCAACACTTATTCGATATCCTTACCGAAGGATTGCCGGCACCGGAAGGGTAAAAAAAGATGATGTTGTGGTTTTTAATTTCCCGGAAGGGGATACGGTTTCTGTCAATTTGCAGGAATCGAGTAACTATTACGAACTAATCAGGCGGTATGGCAGAGAGAGGGTATGGAGCGATAAACGAACTTTTGGTGATATTATTTACCGGCCAGTCGACAAACGGGAAAATTACATCAAACGATGCATCGCTATCCCTGGTGATTCACTAAAGATTGTCAATGGAGAGGTTTATGTCAATGGGAAAGCTCAAAAAGAGATCCCGGGTATCCAGTATAAATATCTGGTTACCACCGATGGAACAGCTATTAACGATAACATTCTCGGAAAACTGGATATTACCCATTCCGAAATTGGAGGGTCCGACTCCGGCTATATTCTATTCCTCACATCACTACAGGCTAAAGAAATTGGTAGTTTAAAATTTATACATTCCATAAAAAGATATATTCTGTCTTCAGATAAAGTTGATCAGGCCTTGTTTCCCAACGATCCGAAATTTGTCTGTAATCTCGACAATTTTGGTCCGGTTTGGGTTCCCAAAAAAGGGATGACTATCAACCTGACCACGGCAAATCTTCCATTATATAAAAGAATTATAGCCGTTTACGAAGAAAACGATTTAAAGGTCAAAGAAAATGCGATATATGTTAACGGCACACCGACTACAACTTATACTTTTAAAATGGACTATTTCTGGATGATGGGAGATAACCGTTATAATTCAGCGGATTCGAGATATTGGGGTTTTGTGCCGGAGGATCATGTGGTTGGAAAGGCATCCTTCGTTTGGCTTTCACTGGATAAGGAGAAGAATTTTCTCTCTAAAATCCGTTGGAACAGGATTTTTATGTGGGTGAGATAATATACAGGGACGAATGTGGGGACATAAAATTTTGCGCCGTTACGCCCTTACTTCCTTACCCGGTCCATTTCGCGTTCGGCATCTTTGGATTTGAGACTCTGACGCTTATCGTAATTAGCTTTACCTTTTGCCAGAGCAATCTCCAATTTAGCCAATCCCTTATCATTGAGAAACAACCTTACTGGGACTATAGTTAATCCCGATTCTTTTAATTTCCGCTCTAACTTATTGATTTCACGTCGGCTCATCAAAAGTTTACGTTCACGGCGAACCTCGTGGTTATTCAGATTCCCGAAATCATATTCAGAAATGCTCAGATTCTTGATATAAATCTCTCCGGCAACAATATGGCAATAGGCATCATTCATACTGACTTTGCCAAGTCTGATCGATTTTATCTCGGTACCTAACAAAACAAGACCCGCCACATACTTATCGATAAACTCGTAATCGAAGCTTGCCCTTTTATTCTTAATATTTATATGTTGTTGGCCTATCATCTTTAAATTCCTGAAATACAATGCGCAAATTTAACAAAACCAAAACGGATTCCATATCACTATACTTATTTTGTTGCATTGAATTATATCTGTGTGATTACTTTCCCTAAATAAGAGTTCAAAACTTCCGATTATTTTAGATGTTGTAGATTTCTGCCTCTGCCGATAAATTACTCTAAGGTTTCATTAAGTTTGTCTATAATAATTACCCAAAAATAAGCTATTTTGCTCAACAATTTATACCCGTGATGACCGGATTAAAATATGATATGGTAACCATCCTTGGGCCTACAGCCTCAGGGAAGACAGAAGTGGCAGCTAACTTGGCCTATATGCTTGGAGGTGAGGTTATATCTGCAGATTCCAGACAAATTTACAGAAACATGGATATTGGGACAGGAAAGGATATTGAAGAGTACCGGATAAATGACCACAATATTCCTTACCATCTGATTGACATTGCAGAAGCCGGCTATCAGTACAATGTTTTCGAGTATCAGCGTGATTTTCTAAAGGTTTATCAGGCATTGAAGGGGAAAGGATCTTTCCCTGTAATGTGCGGAGGGAGTGGAATGTATCTTGAAGCAATTTTGAAAGGATACCGGCTGATTCAGGTCCCCATTAATGAAGAACGCCGCGCTGAACTTCAGTTGCTGCCGTTGGATTCACTGAAAGAGATCTTAACCCACTATAAATCGATCCATAACACTAGTGATATCGAGAATTCCAAAAGAGCAATCCGGGCGATTGAAATTGAAGAGTTTTGCCGTATTCATCCCGAAACTGATCTCTCTTTTCCCGAAATCAACAGTTTGATCGTTGGAATCAGCATAGAACGTGAAGTAAGGAGAAGAAAAATCACTGCACGATTACACCAACGACTTAATAACGGGATGATTGATGAAGTTCAAAAATTGTTGAATAGTGGCATTAAACCCGATGATTTAACCTATTATGGACTCGAATACAAATACATAACAAACTACCTCCTAGGTTATTTAACCTATGAACAATTAGTAACGGACCTAAACACTGCCATTCATCAGTTTGCTAAAAGACAGATGACCTGGTTCCGGAAAATGGAGCGCGAAGGATTTAAAATCCGATGGCTGGACGGGGAATTGCCTGTTGATGAAAAGACAGCTAAGATACTTTTCTGGCTCAAATGATCAGGAGGTTCCACGACATCTACTGAACAAAATCTCTCAAACAAGCGTTAATAAACTATCTTTGCACAATTATTCGGTTAATTAAGAATTAGATAGATTAAATGAACATAATTATTAAAACAGAGGAACAAATTGAAGGTATCCGGAAGAGCTCAAAACTGGCCGGTGAAATTCTGGCATATATAGCAGATTTCGTCACCGAAGGAGTCAGTACGGGCTATCTGGATCAGCTGATTCATAACTACACTATCTCGCATGGTGCCATCCCGGCAACCTTAAATTACAGCGGTTTTCCCAAGTCGTGTTGTATTTCACCCAATGACGTTATTTGTCATGGAATCCCCTCTGAGGATGTAATCTTAAAAAACGGAGATATACTTAATATTGATATTACAACTATCCTTAATGGATATTTTGGCGACACCAGTAAAATGTTTATTGTAGGGCAAGCATCTGAAATGGCAGATAAACTCGTTAATGCCACAAAGCATTGCCTCAACCTTGGCATTCAGCAGGTAAGACCAGGGAATTACCTGGGAAATATCGGCTATGCCATTTCCAGATATGCGATATCTCAAGGATTTACAGTGGTTTACGAATATTGTGGACATGGCGTCGGAATTGAATTCCATGAGGATCCACAAGTTGATCATGCAGCACGAAAAAACAGTGGCCCAATCATGAAGCCGGGAATGATTTTTACGATTGAGCCGATGATTAATGAAGGAAAACCCCGCGTGAAAGTCGATGCTACAGATGGCTGGACTGCCAGAACCGTTGACAATAAACTTTCAGCCCAATTTGAACATACTGTATTGGTAACTGATACAGGATATGAAGTGCTTACCGATGTATCGAACGAATATCCTGCGTGAAACCAGCCTATAGTGCTGATTGCAAATATTTTGCGATATCAGCAAATAAGATCATTTCGACACCATTTGCCTTCCACTGATCGTACGGAAGCGGCAAATTGGGTAATTCTTTGATGGCGTTACTTATAACGTATATTTTAATCCCTCGATTAGCTAATCCCATTACTGCATTATCGACGCAGATATTTGTTGTAACACCGTATACAAAAACTGTTTCCGGCCGAAGAATGTCTAATATCTTACCGGTATAGGGATTTCCGGTAAAAACGTCGAAAGCATTTTTGCGAAGAACTATGTTGCGAAATCTTTCAGGGTCATCCAATTCGGTATGAATTGCCAGGTCAACATCCCAATCGATAATCAATGGCATTTCGGGATCTGTTTCACGAATAAAATGGGCACCGGCAGTTCCGGCCATACAATGTGGAGGGAATTTTGTTATAAAATCAGGATAATCAGAGATTTCCTCTGCATTGATAAAATGAAAATCACAGGTATTAATTACCCTGATCCCCTCTTCTTTTGCAAGATCAGTAATCTGGCTGAGAATAGGTCTTATAGATTCAGCATTTTGAACATATAGCTTACCACCCGGATCGATAAAATCTTCCTGCGTATCAACGTTCCAAAAAAGCAGAGTGGGATCTCTCATCAGACTTATTTTAACGATTGTTTCTGAAGCTATTTTTTGACTTGTCTGATTTTAAACTCAGCCAGCCCCTTGTCCAGGAATTCAATAAAGTGTTCAGGATTCAAATCCCGGGCAGTAGGTTTGGCAAGAAGCTGCTGATCGTGATCCAGTAAAACGTAATAAGGCTGAGCATTAACCCCATAGCGTGAAATCTGAAAATCGGCAAATTTTTTACCTATCGTTTTTTTAACCTTCTGATCGTAAGTCGAAGTGATCCATTCATTTTGCGGAAGTGTCGTTTTGTCATCAACATACAAAGCAATGATCACAAAATCATTCTTGAGCCGTTCCAGCACTCGGGGATCTGACCAGACATTGGCTTCCATTTCACGGCAGTTTACACAACCATGACCGGTAAAGTCGATAAAAACAGGTTTATTTTGAGCCCTGGCACAAGCTATTCCCTGTTCAAAATCGAAAAAACCTTCAAGACCATGTGGTAGTTCCAGAAATTCGCTGAACTTTGGCTTTTCACATAAATCAGCAGATGATTTTGAAGGAATAGCTGCTCCTGAGGTGTGATCAAGCAGTTTAACTTCGTCCCTGATAATTTTATGCAGATCAAAATCATGGGAAGTCATAGGCGGCAGATAACCGGATATTGCTTTGAGCGGGGCTCCAACCATCCCCGGAATCAAATACACGACAAAGGTAAAGGTAATCAAAGCCATCATTAAACGTGGAACGGTAATATGTTTGTTATCACTGTCATGGGCAAACTTCATCTTGCCCAAAAGATAGAATCCCATCATAGTAAAGATAACAATCCAGAGTGCGATATAAATCTCGCGGTCAAGTATGCGCCAATGGTAAGTCTGGTCGGCAATACTTAAAAATTTAAGGCCAAGGGCTAATTCAATGAAACCAAGAACAACCTTTACCGAATTAAGCCACCCGCCCGATTTGGGCAAATTAGTAAGCCATTGGGGAAACAGGGCAAATAAGGTAAACGGCAGGGCAAAAGCCAATGAGAAACCCAACATCCCCACGATAGGCTTAATCACCATTCCACCAGCAGATTCAACCAATATTGCACCTACAATAGGTCCGGTGCAGCTAAAGGAAACCAAAACCAATGTTAAGGCCATGAAAAAAGCACCACCGGCGCCACCCTTATCCACAAATCGGTCAGTCCGGTTACCCCAACTACCTGGAAGAACGATTTCGAAGGCTCCGAAAAAAGAAAAGGCAAAGAGTACGAATACAACAAAAAACAATACATTAGGGAACCAGTGGGTACTGATCCAATTGGCAAAATCGGCCCCCAGTGTGAGTGCAACCAATGTTCCGATCAGGGTGTAGATAAGAATTATCGATCCTCCATAAATCATCGCCTGAATCCGTGCCTGCAACTTTGACTTGTTGCTATTCATAAAAAAAGAGACCGTCATCGGAATCATCGGGAAAACGCAGGGAGTAAGAATTGCGGCCAGACCGGCAACAAAACTGAAAATAAGAAACCACCAAAGCCCGTGCCTGGAATTATCCTGATCTTTCAGAATTCCAGCATTTTTAGCAGTGGCCGGGGCACCATCTGAACCACCAATCCTAAATGAAAAGTCGTGTTCATCCAATGTGCAGGTCTCATTATTACAGCTTTGATATTCGACAGTTCCTTTCAAATCGAACGGTTGATGAGAGAAGACTTTTATTTTTTGTGAAAAGATGGCTTCATGACTATAAAATTCCAGATCCATATTAAAGATCTGATCATGTTCTTTTATGGGTGTTGTCACAGATACAATTTCGCCTATTGCCTTGTACCTGCTGCTGTCAGGAATAAATGTAAAGGTGGTTTTGACGGGTCCGCCTTCGGGCAGTTTAGTGCTGTACAAGTGCCATCCCGGTTGAATGGATGCTTTCAATCCAAGTTCAATCTCTCCATTCCCAGCAGACTTCTGGGAAATAGTCCAGGTAACAGGACGCACTAACTGCGCAAATAGCTGAAAAGATGCACCAATCAGGAGAGTAATAAAGAGTAAACGGAATATTTTCATTTTTCTAAAATCAAACTCAAAGCTATAAAAAAAGCTCATGCAATTTCTGCATGAGCTTTTTATGTTTAAAAGATAATTTCTTCGGTGTTCTCGTCATAGAACTTTGAATCGAGGAAACTCATCGCATTAATCTCTTCAATCCGAACTCTCTTATGATATTTCCACCACCATTTCAACGCTTTGGAAGGAAAACCTCTTGTAAGATAAGCCCCAACGAAGGGATGAAGTTTAATCGTCAATTTACGTTTGTGTAATTCCTCGAAGATATACCTCACTTTTTGTTCTATCTCTTCGATGAATAAGAGCGTCGGGGTAACTTTTCCCGAGCCTTTACATACGGGACAAGTTTCAGCCGTTTCAATGGCCATTTCCTGTCGTACCCGCTGCCGTGTAATTTGCATCAAACAAAACTTGCTCAATGGCAAAATATTATGCTTTGTTCTGTCGGAAGACATCGCTTCCTTCATTTTCTCGAAAACTTTCTGCCGGTTTTCATTCCCGTGCATATCGATAAAATCGATTACAATAATGCCTCCCATATCACGAAGGCGTAATTGACTGGCAACCTCCTCTGCAGCAGCAAGGTTAACCTCGAGGGCGTTCGATTCCTGATCACCGGTCTTAGACCTGTTACCACTGTTCACGTCAATAACATGAAATGCTTCAGTGTGTTCGATGATCAGATAGGCTCCGCTTCTGAATGAAACGGTTTTACCAAAAGATGCTTTGATTTGTTTGTCGATTCCAAAATATTCAAGAATTGGCATTTTGCCGTTGTAGTATTTAACTACTTTTTTCTTTTCGGAATCGATAGTTCCCACATATTCTTTAATCTCTGCGGCAATCTCCTCGTTGTTTACAAAAATATTCGAAAAGTCAGGATTATATAAATCTCTGATCATTCCTATTGTCCGATCGAGTTCTCCTAAAATCAACGAAGGGGCCACTTGTTTTTCGAGTTTGACTACTGCATTCTCAAATTTAGTTACCAATCTCCGAAGTTCAGGGTCTAATTCCGCTACACGTTTCCCTTCAGCAGCTGTTCTGACAATAACCCCATAATTTTTCGGGCATATGCTTTGAACTAATTTTTTTAAACGGCTTTTCTCCTCAGCCGATTCGATTTTTTGAGAAACTGAAATTTTGTTGCTAAAAGGGATTAAAACCATGTTTCTGCCAGCTACCGAAAGTTCAGAAGTCAGTCTTGGTCCTTTGGTCGAGATTGGTTCTTTTGCAATTTGCACAAGAATCGTCTGCCCAGTTTTAAGAACGTCGGAAATCTTTCCATCTTTCTGTATGTCAGGCTCCGGTTGGATTCGCAACTCACTAGTGAGCTTAATCTTTCTGGAAACCGACTGTTTCAGAAACTTGTTTAATGTCTGAAATTGTGGACCTAAATCCAAATAATGGAGGAACGCATCTTTCTCGTAGCCTACATCAACAAAAGCAGCGTTTAGTCCGGGCATGATCTTCTTTACCTTTGCCAGGTAAATATCTCCTACGGAAAACTTAAGATCGCTGCTTTCCCTGTTAAGTTCTACCAGTTTTTTGTTTTCGAGTAAAGCGATTTCAACATGTGAGGGCGATACATCAATAATCAGTTCATTACTCACGATCTCTACTCTTAACTTT
>TBL_comb47_HYPODRAFT_10002167_pt1 | contig 24506 bp, 20 predicted proteins | sample TroBogypolimnion_40_FD_10682 | JGI IMG/M metagenome (IMG submission 10682)
CAGGCCGTCCGCGATGTTCTGCACCATGATCTGGGCGTTGGAGAAATCGAGCCAGATGTGGGGATCCATCCCCCCGTGGTGCTCCCCCTCGTGTGCCTGCTCAGCCGCTTCCTCGGGACCCGCCTTGAGCAGCGTGACCCCTTTGCTCGCGTCGACCACCACCGGCTTGCTGGCGATGGTTCTCAGCATCTTTACCGCCCAGGGTTCCATGTACTCGTTGGTGTACACCACCAGGTCCGCCTTGCTGACCCGGACCATGTCCTCGGGCTTCGGCTCGAAACTATGCGGCTCGACCCCGGGAGGAAGCAGCAAGCGAATCTCGGCCTTGTCGCCGGCGACCGCCCTGGCGAAGTCATACAAAGGGAACAACGTGGTCACAACGGTCAGCTTTTTGTGGTCCGGCACCGTTGTCTGCGCCTCCTGCTTCTGGCAGCCGAACAGGGCTACGCAAAGGCAGACGAATGTTAGTGTGATCACTATCTGCTTCATATGCTGTTCTCCGATATTGTGTTGTGGAACCGGGTCTGAAGAAGGCAGGGAGGGCGAGTCGAATCGGAGCCCGAGACATTATTTCTATCTTTAAATAGAAATCATTTCGATTTACTTGTCAAGCCAAGATTGCAGAAATAATTTCCAGCCAGCTGTGTATACAACCTTCCATTAAAACCCTCTTGACAGCCGGCGGACCATGGAGTATTGGTTCAGTAGCACGAAACGGTTAATCGTGTTACCGTAGGTTGCTCTGCAGATGGACTTAAGGAGGGTACGATCATGCACATGGCGGATGCGTTGCTGTCGCCGGCAGTCGGTGGGGGGATGTGGGCCGTTTCGGCCGGGACAATCGCCTATTGCTCCGCCAAGGTGCGCCGGGAACTCGACGACCGCAAGGTGCCGCTCATGGGAGTTCTGGGCGCCTTCCTGTTCGCCGCGCAGATGATCAACTTCTCTATCCCTGGGACCGGCTCCAGCGGGCACCTGGGCGGAGGGCTGCTGCTCGCCATCCTGCTCGGCCCGAGCGCCGCGTTTCTCACCATCGCCTCCGTACTCGTCGTGCAGGCCCTCTTTTTCGCGGACGGGGGCCTGCTCGCCCTCGGCTGCAACATCTTCAACATGGGTTTTTTCCCCGCCTTTGTCTTGTTCCCTCTTTTCTACCGGCGCTGGATCGGGCCCGACCCGAGCAGAGCCCGCCTGACCGCGGTTACCATGATCTCGGCCCTGATCGGGTTGCAGCTGGGACCCTTTGCCGTCGTGCTGGAAACGCTCGCCTCCGGGATATCCTCCCTGCCGTTTACCACCTTCCTCCTTTTGATGCAGCCGATCCACCTGGCCATCGGCGTGGTCGAGGGACTGGTGACGGTGGCGGTGGTCTCCTTTGTGCGGGAGGCCCGTCCGGAAATCCTGCTGAGCGCGCTGGAGGCGCGCCCCATCGGCAACCGTCCGGTGCGCCACGTGCTGCTCGCCTTCCTGCTCCTCGCCGTCATCACCGGCGGGGTGGTCTCCGCCTTTGCCTCCAAGAACCCAGACGGCCTGGAGTGGGCCATTGCCAGGGTCACCGGCAGCGCTCAGCTTGCCGGGCCGCAGCGCGGGTTGCACCGCACTCTGGCGCTGCTGCAGGAAAAAACCGCCATCCTCCCCGATTACAATTTCAGGAAGCCCGTCGAAAAGGGTGGGGCGGCACTCCCGGAAAAGGGGAGGGCTGATCAAAATCTGCTTCCCGCCACCGGCATCGCCGGGATCGTCGGCACCCTGATAACCTTGCTGCTGGTCTTCCTGAGCGGGTTTTTCCTGAAAAAACGCTCCGTGCGCAAGGTGTATGGCCTCAATTGACGGGGCACTGCTGGACTTCAAGCGCCTGGACCGGCTTGCAAACGGGGACACGGCGCTGCACAGGCTCGACCCTCGGGCCAAGGTGCTGGCAACCCTTTTCTTCATCGTCTCGGTCGTTTCCTTCGGCAGGTACGAGCTTTCCGCACTGATCCCCTTCTTCGTCTTTCCTGCTGTCCTCGTCGGCCTGGGCGATCTGCCGGCCGGCTATCTCGCCAGAAAAATCGCGCTGCTTTGCCCCTTCGCCCTTGCGGTCGGCATGTTCAACCCGGTCTTCGACAGGACCGTGCAGCTGCACCTAGGGCCCCTGGCGGTCTCCGGAGGCTGGATCTCCTGCGCCTCCATCGTAGTGCGGGCGGCCCTGACCGTCGCCGCGGCGCTCGTCCTGGTGGCGCTGACCGGCTTCCCCGCCATCTGCCGGGCCATGGAGCGGCTCGGCATGCCGAACGCCTTCGCGGTCCAGCTCATCTTTCTCTACCGCTACATCTTCGTCCTGACCGAGGAGGGGGGACGCGCCTCGCGGGCGCGGGATCTGCGCTCCTGCGGGAACAAGGGGCAGGGGCTCGGCAGCTACGGTCCCCTGCTCGGGACCCTGCTGCTACGGACCTGGATGCGCGCCGAGCGCGTCCACATGGCCATGCTGGCGCGCGGCTTCACCGGCAGCTTCCAGACCCGTCAGCAGTTTCGTTTCGGCGCGGCCGAACTACTCTACCTCTTTGGCTGGAGCGCGCTCTTCCTCGCGCTGAGGCTCCATAACGCTACGCAAATCCTCGGGTCGCTGGTCACGGGAATCTTTTCATGAGTCATCATATCGTAGCAGTTAAGAACCTGCGCCATGTCTATCCCGACGGCACCGCCGCTCTGCGGGACGTATCCTTCCGCATCACCCACGGCGAGTCGGTCGCCATCATCGGAGCCAACGGAGCCGGCAAGTCGACGCTCCTTTTGCACCTGAACGGCTACCTGGCGCCCAGCGCCGGAGAAATCCAGATCGGGGATTTCCCCCTCAATAAGGGGACCCTGCCGCAGATCCGGCGCACGGTCGGCATGGTCTTCCAGGACCCCGACGACCAGCTCTTCATGCCGACCGTATACGATGACGTCGCCTTTGGGCCCCTGAACCTCGGCCTTTCGGGTGCAGACCTGGACCGCTGCGTGACGGACGCGCTGGAACGGGTGGGGGCGGGGCACCTCGCCGACAAGGCGCCCTACAACCTTTCCGGCGGCGAGAAGAGGCGGGTGGCCATCGCCACCGTGCTCTCCATGTCGCCCGACATCCTGGTCATGGACGAGCCGACCAACGGCCTCGATCCCTATGGGCGCCGGCAGCTGATCGGGCTATTGAAGGACTTCCATCACACCCGGATCTTCACCAGCCACGACCTCGACATGGTGCTGGAACTCTGCGACCGCGTCATCGTGCTCAAGGATGGCGAGGTGCGTGCCGACGGGCCGACCAGGGAGATTTTCCAAGACCAGGCGCTGCTGGCGGAGTGCCGGCTGGAAATGCCGCTCTCCATGCAGGGTTGCCCGGTGTGCGGCAGGCAGGGGAAGCCAGTTGGTGATTAGCCCCGTGAGTACGGGCGCATGATGATGCGCCCCTACGAAAGCCGGGCTAACCTATTATCGTTCCCACGCTCCGGCGCGGGATGCATCCGGGGACGCTCCTGCGTCCCGCGGCAAGGCATGGCATGCATTACCGTCACTGGGCTGATCGACTATCGTTCCCACGCTCCAGCGTGGGAATGCATCCGGGGACGCTCCTGCGTCCCGTGGCAAGGCATGGCGTGCAGCACCGTCAGCGGTAAACATGGGGGAAGAACATGGCCATCGACAAGGCTGAGATACTGATCGTCGGCGCCGGCATCATCGGGCTCACCATCGCCCGTGAACTGCTGCGCACCGGGCACGGCGACATCGTAATCATCGAGAAGGAGCCGGAACTCGGCCGGCACGCCTCGGGTCGCAATTCCGGCGTGCTGCGCGCGGGGATCTATTACGCTCCCGACAGTCTGAAGGCCAAGTCCTGCCTGAACGGCAACTTCCTGATGCGCGCCTACTGCAAGGAGAAGGGGCTGCCGCTGCTGGAAAATGGCAAGGTGATCGTGACCCGCACCCCGGAGGAGCTTCCAGTGCTGGACGAGCTCTACAAAAGGGCGACCGCCAACGGGGCCAAGGTGGAGATGATAAACGAGGCGCAGCTGGCAGAGCTCGAACCCAATGCCCGTACGGTCGAGCGCGCGCTGTTCTCGCACTACACCGCGGTCGTCGATCCCAAGGCGGTGCTGAAGAGCCTCAAGGAGGACCTGGAGAAAAGCGGTCGGGTGAAGATCCTGCTGGATTGTCGGCTGACCGGGCTCAACGGAAGCGGCAGGGCACTCACCAGCAAGGGGGAGATCGCCTTCAACCGGTTCGTGAACGCGTCGGGAGCCTACTGCGACAAGGTGGCGCGCCTGTTCGGGGTCGGCGGGCAGTACCGCCTGATTCCCTTCAAGGGGGTGTACCGTCTGCTGCGCAAGGAAGCGCCCTTCACGGTCAATTCCAGCATCTACCCGGTGCCCGACATTCGAAACCCTTTCCTGGGCGTCCACTTCACCCGCAGCGTGCACGGCGACGTCTACGTCGGGCCGACCGCTATTCCCGCCTTTGGCCGCGAGAATTACGGTGTGCTGGCCGGCATCGATGCCGAAGGGGTTGCCATCGCGTACGAGGACCTGGTGCTCTTCCTGGCGAACCCGCAGTTCAGGAGCGTCGCCCTCAGCGAGCCCGCCAAGTACTTCCCCTCCCGTTTCTATCGCGATGCGGCCCGGCTGGTGAAGCAGTTGGCGCCCTGCGACCTGGTGTCCGCCACCAAGGTCGGCATCCGCCCGCAACTGGTGGACTGGAATACCAAGCAGATGGTCATGGACTTCATGGTGGTGGCGGACGGTTCGTCACTGCACGTGATGAACCCGATCTCGCCCGCCTTCACCTCATCAATGGACCTGGCTCAGGGGATAGTGGCGGCGCATTTTACTAGATCCTGAGACAAAAAGGCATGGAAAGCCACGGAGACACGGAGGGCACGGAGAAAACCTTTTTGATCTTTCTCTGACGAGGGTTCTCCCTCCCGTTCAGGGGAGGGCGGGGTGAGGATGGGGTAAGGCAGGTGTCAGAGCGCCCCCATAGGGTACCTGATGGCGAAAGATCAGCAATGGCAATCTTGATAGCAAAAAGACCTTAACCTTGAAGCCTTTACTTTTTAGTAAAGCTCCTAGGGGTAAGGTCTTTTTCTGTTTTGACTTACGGCAGGTCGGTTTCTCACATCAGGCAGCGGTCGCACTCGCGCGCGGCCCCGCGCCCGACGGAACCTGCCGCCTGGCTGGCGGGTTACCCCTTGAGCCGCTTGTTCAGGGTCTGGCGCCCCATGCCGAGGATCTTGCTGGCCATACCCTGGTTTCCCTTGGCGCGCTTCATCGCCTCGCGGATCATGTACTCCTCGACCTCCAGCACCGTCGGGAAATGGCCGAAAATGGCGCTCAGGGCGTCCTCGCCGGCAGGCGCCTGGGCCTTGTCGGTCCGGGCCACCTGGCGCTCGTCGCCGATGACCGCCCGGAAGCTCTCCATGGACAGGATGCCGCCGGTGTGCCGCAGCACAGCGTCGAACACCATCGCCTCGAATTCCCTGATGTTCCCCGGGAAGCTGTAGAGCGCGAGCAGCACGGCGAGCTCAGGGGGGGCGGTCGGCTTCTTCTTCCCCAGACAGGTGGCCGAGGCGGTCAGGAAGTGCTCCAGCAGCAGCGGGATGTCGTCCAGCCGCTCCCGAAGCGGCGGGAGGTGGACCCGGTGGGCGCAGAGCCGGTAGTACAGGTCGTTTCTGAACTTGCCCTGCCGGATGCGCTCCAACAGGTCGCGGTTGGTGGCCATCACGATGCGGGCGTCGCTTTTCTTGATAAAGTCCGAGCCGACCGGGTAGTACTCCTGCTCTTGCAGCAGCCGCAGCAGCTTGATCTGGGACATCTCGTTCAGGTCGCCGATCTCGTCCAGGAACAGAGTCCCCCCGGCGGCCCGCGTGATCAGCCCGTCACGAGCCTGGTCCGCGCCGGTGAAGGCACCCTTGCGGTGACCGAAGAGGGTGTCGGAGAACATGTTGTCGTCCAGCCCGGCGGCGTTGAGCGCCACGTATTCGCCGGAGCAGCCGGAGAGCTCGTGGACCGCGCGGGCTATCAGCTCCTTGCCGGTCCCGGTCTCGCCGGTGATCATGATCGGCTGCCGGGTGCCGGCGACCACCTCCAGGTACTGGAAAATGGCGCGCATGTTCTTGTTGCCGGTGACGATGGTGCTGAAGGTCTCGGGGTGGTCCAGGCGATCGGTGAAGAGGTACTGCTTCAGGGTGGAGAGCTCGCTGGAGATGCTGCGCATCTGCAGCGCCTTGCGCACCGCGGTAATCAGGCGCTTCACCTCGATCGGCTTCACCAGGTAGTCGAAGGCCCCCTCCTTGATGCAGTTGACCACCGTGTCGACCTCGTTGTTGGCGGTCGCCACGATGACCGGGATCTGCGGGAACTGGGAGATGATCTGGGGCAAAAGGTCCAGCCCGCTCAAGTTCGGCATGCGCAGATCGAGCACGATGACCGATACTTCCTCACGGGACAGCAGGTCCATGACGGTCCGGCTGTCGCTCACAGTCAGCAGGTCCTGGTAACCGCTGGTCGTGAGACAGCGCCGGCAGCTGTCGAGGATCTCCTCCTCGTCGTCGACCAGCAGTATCCGCTCTAGATGTTTGTTTTCCTGTTTCACTCGCTCATGCTCCTTCTGGTTCGAGAATATGAGAGGTATGTGAGGCCTGAAATTGGGGGCCGGATTCATGGCCTTGCCTGCAATTCTAGCTCTAAACGCAGAGCTTTAAACTTGGAACTGCTGTTGGGGTTCAGGGAGGGTGAAGTAGAAGCTCGCCCCTTGCCCCTCGGTGCCCTCGGCCCAAACCCTGCCGCCGTGGCGTTGTATCACCCGCTGCACGGTCGCAAGCCCGATGCCGAAACCTTTGAATTCGCGCTCCGAGTGGAGCCGCTGGAAGGCGCTGAAGAGCTTGTCCGCCTGCGCCATGTCGAAGCCCGCTCCGTTATCCCGGACGCAGTAAACCGGCTCCGGCGCGCTTTGGACTACCCCGAACTCGATCTGCGCCTGCTCTTTTTTACCAGTGTACTTGTAGGCGTTTCCCAGCAGGTTGTCCAGCACTACCCGCAAAAGGTCGGGATCGCAGTGGGCGGCTATGCCCGGGGCGATCCGGAAGTCCACGCCGGGCCTTGGTTCCCGCATCTGGAGCGCGGAGGCTGCGGCCTGTGCCAGTTCGCTCAGGTCGGTCTGCTCGCAAGCGAGTTCCTTGCGGGTCAGTCGGGAAAAGTCGAGCAGCGTTTTGATGAGCTCATTCATCGCGATGGTCTCGGAGTAGATGATCTCGACGAACTCCTTGCACTTGGGGTCCAGGCTGACGCCGAAGATCTCCAGGATGACCTGGCAGTAGCCGTTTATGTTGGTGAGCGGGGTGCGCAGGTCGTGGGATACCGTGTAGCTGAAGGCCTCCAGGTCGCGGTTGGCAACCTCCAGTTCGCCGGCGCGCTCGGAGAGGTGCCGGTTCAGCGCCTCGATATGGTCCTGGTGCGCCTTGAGTTCCCGCTCCAGGCTCAGCCTGGCCATCGCGTCCGTTATCGCCGCGAACAGCTTCTCCATGTCGATCGGTTTCATGACGTAGCGGCTGACACCGATCTCGATGGCCTCGATGAAGTAGTCCATGTCGCCGTGGGCGCTCGTTACGATGACCGGGGTGGCCGGGTGCTGCGCCATGATCTGGCGCGCCATCTCGATGCCGTGCATGACCGGCATCTTGATGTCGGTGACCACCAGGTCGGCCCCGAGTTCCTGGAAGCTCCGCACTCCCTGGGCGCCGTTTTCCGCGTATCGGATCATCAGCTCAGGGAAGCGCCGCTGCACCATGGTGCCGACCGCCTCCCGGGTAATGCTTTCGTCCTCCACGTAGAGTAGGGTGAACGGCGCTCCCGCCGTGCCTGCGCCTTCCATTTCAGACCTCTATCCTGAATTCCGCACCCTGGCCGGTGTTGCGGACTGTGAGTGATCCGTTCATCGTCTTCTCCACGATCTTCTTTGACATGTAGAGTCCGATTCCGGTCCCCTTTCCCTGTTCCTTGGTGGTGAAGTAGGGCTCGAAGACCCGGTCGATAATGGCGTCGGGAATCCCCCCCGCGTTGTCGGAGATGGTGACCACCGTTTTATCCCCCTCCAGGTAGATCTGGACGGAGATGGTGGGGGTGTCGACCTTGTGGTTGGAAAAGGCGTCCTTCGCGTTGTTGAGGATGTTGAGCAGCACCTGTGAGAACTCGTTGGGGTATCCGGTCAGGGTTGGCACGTCCTGCACCCCCACCTCTACCTTGATCCCCTTGTCCGAGAGGCTCCCCTCCACCAGCAGCAGGATCTTGGCGACCGTCTTACCCAGGTCGAAGGGGACCTTGTCCTTTTCGGGGGTGAAGAAGTTCCTGAAATCGTCGATTGTTTGGGACATGTGGCGCACCAGTTTCATGATCTTCTTGGTGCTGGAGTCGAGGTAGTCCTTGGAAAAATTGTCGTATTCGTAGCAAAGGGCGATGTCCTGGACCAGCAGACCGACTGCGTTGAGCGGCTGGCGCCACTGGTGGGCGATGTTGCCGATCATCTCGCCCAGGGCCGCCTGGCGGCTTTGCTGCATCAGGATCTCGTCCTTTTTAGCGAGCTCCTGCACCGCCTGGACCCGCTCGGCGGTCTCCGCCACCAGCGCCTGGGTGCGCTCGTGCACCCGCTCTTCCAGCTCCTGGTTCAGTTGCGATAGCGCCTGCTTGGCACTCAGCAGTTCCTGGTTCTTCTCAGCGGCGAGCTCGTAGGTGGCCAGCAGCAGGTCGATGATCTGCGCCTTGGGGGCGTTGATCAGGTAGTCCTGGCCGTGGTAATTCAGGGTGACCGCGCCGTCTAGTTGCTCCTGATAGCTGGTGCCCCCCCTTTGCAGGGTGGCGGCGATCCGGGAGAGCAGCAGCTTATTGTTATACGGCTTGGAGATAAAATAATCCGCGCCGGCTTCCAGGCTATGCAGCACGTCGGCCGGGTCGTTCAGGTGGGTGAGCAGGATGATCGGCAGCGCCTTCAGCGCTGTCACCGTCCTGACCTGGCGGCAGAGCTCGAAACCGTCCATCTCCGGCATCAGGATGTCGCTGATGACCAGCTCCGGGGGATGGGCGAGGATGTGCTGCAGTGCCTCGGCGCCGTTCCTGGCAACGGAAACGCCGTAGCCGTGGGCCTTGAGCACCTGTTCCAGGAGCTTTGCCTGGGTCGGCGAGTCGTCGACGATCAGTATCTTGGCGCTGAGCGCCGGTTGTGGCTCGAGCATGAGCGTTATCCTTTTACGGGGTGGTCATTAATCTTCTTCGTTAGGCCAATATTTGCTGCGCGAGCTCTCCCTTCCTTCAAGGGGCGCTCTCCCTCAGCTCACGGGGGCTCTCCCTCCCCTCACTGGGGCTCTCCCTCCCCTTCAAGGGGAGGGACGTAGCCGCCCCAACCGCCGGCAGGGCCTCAGTAAAGGCTTCCGTCGGGACGGGGGCCGTCCCAATCAGGCGGCAGCCAGCCGTATCAGCAGCTCGATGATCCCCTCGGGGGGGAGGATGTAGGCCGCGGCATCGAGCCGGATCGCCTCGCCCGGCATCCCGAATACCACGGAACTCTCACGGTCCTGGGCGACGGTGACGCCGCCGCGCTCCCTGATGAGTTTCAACTCCTGAGCCCCGTCGTTCCCCATGCCCGTCAGCAGCACTCCGACACCCTGGGAGCCGCAGCGCACAGCCACGGACCGGAAGAGTGCCGCAACCGCGGGGCGCAGACCGTGCTCCGGGGGGGCGGCGCTGAGGACGACCCGCTCACCCGGCCCAAGCTCCAGGTGAAAGCCGTCAGGGGCGACCAGTACCTTGCCCGGGACGGCCAGCATACCCGGCTCGGCGAGCAGCACCGGGAGCCGGGAGCTTTGGTTCAGCCATGCCACGAAATTCTCGGTGAACCCCTCCGCCATGTGCTGGACCACCAGGACCGCCGCACCAAAGTCGGACGGCAGGGAGCTCAGGATCTGCTGCAATAGCGGCGGCCCCCCGGTGGAGGCGCCGATGGCGACGAAGCGGACCGGCGCGCCGGGCACCGGGAGGGAGAACCGGTGCAGGGGGGCGGCAGCTGCCTCGCCTTGGGACCCTTGGGGGAAGTTCCTGCGCACCACCTTGATCTCGGACATGAGCTTTAGGTGGTGTACCAGGCGCGCCACTGATTCGGAGTGCTCCGGGCTGCCGACCGGGGCGGGCTTGGCCAGCACCATCAGGGCGCCCGCCTCCATGACGCGGAACAGGGTCGCCGAGTCCTTGGGGTCCAGCTTGCCGGTGACGATGACGATGGGGGTCGGGCAGCTGGACATGATGGCCCGGGTAGCTTGGAAGCCGTCCATGCCCGGGAGGTTGATGTCCATGGTGATCAGGTCGGGCCTCAGGCTGCTGGCCGCGGCGAGCGCAGCCTCGCCGCTATCCGCCGTGCCGACCACCTGCAGCTGCGGATCGGCGGAGAGTGCGGCCACCAAAGCCTTCTGCACCGTTTTGGAATCTTCCACGACGAGTATTCTGATCATGCCTGGGCGTATCCTGTGCCGGTCAGTTTCTGGATGACTTCTACCAGGCTTCCCTGGTCGAAGCTGCTCTTGACGACGTAGGCGTTGGCTCCCACCTCGATGCCGCGCTCACGGTCGGCCCGCGACTCGAGCCCCGTCACCAGTACGACCGGCAGGGCAGACCACTTGCTGTCCCCGCGGATCGCGGCGGTGAGCCCGAAACCGTCCAGGCGCGGCATCTCGACGTCGGAGATCACGATGTCGAAGCTGCCGGTCTTAAGCTGCGTCAGGGCGTCGGCGCCGTCGATGGCGGTCGCCACCTGGAACCCGGAGGACTCCAGGATGTTTTTAAGCAGGGTGCGCGAGGTGATGGAATCCTCGGCGACCAGCACGGAGAGCCGCCGGGGCCGTGAGCGGGAGCTCTGCTCGGCCCGGGGCAGGGCGTGGGCGGGTCCCGAAAGCGCCGAGCGCACCAGGTCGTGTATGTTGAGTACCGGCACGACGCAGCCGTCTCCAAGCACCGTCGCCCCGGAAACGTTCCTGACGCGCGAGAGCTGTTTTCCCAGCGGCTTCACCAGCACCTCCAGCACACCGACCACCTGGTCGACCGCGAAGGCGATCCGCTTGTCTGCCGCCCGCAGTAGTACGACCTGCTGGGTTCCCTCACCCTCACCGCGGCCCCGCTCGCCCAGTCCCAGGACCCCGGCAAGGCTCACCAGGGAGAACACCTCGCCGCCCAGCAGGGCGGTGTCCCGGTTCTCCACGCGCCTGATCCCGGAAAGCGGCAGCCGGGCGGTCAGTTCCACGTTGGCAGCAGGAAGGATGCAGGCCCGCCCGCCGACCTCCACCTGCAGGCCGCGAATCAGGGCGAAGCTTAAAGGGAGCACCAGGCGGAATTCGGTGCCTTGGCCGGCCGTGGAGGCCACCGCCAGGTGCCCGCCCAGCCGCTCCAGGGCGGCGCGTGCGATGGCGAGGCCGACGCCGCGGCCCGAAAGCGAGGTGATCATGGCGCTGGTGGAGAAGCCGGACTCGAAGATCAGCTGGAGCGCCTCGGCGTCGCCCATGCGGCCTGCGGCCTCCGGGGTAACCAGCTCCAGCCGGAGCGCGGTCGCCTTCACCTGGGCCGGGTCGATGCCGCGTCCGTCGTCGGCAACCGTCAGCTCGGCGTGGTTTGCGTCCAAGAGCCTCAGGTTTATGCTGATCTTGCCCCGATGAGGCTTGCCGCGTGCCGTTCGCTGCTGCGGCATCTCTATGCCGTGGTCCATCACGTTACGCATGATGTGCAACAGCGGCTCCTTGAGTTCGGCCAGGATACGCCGGTCGATCTCCAGTTCCCCGCCGAAGTGGAGCAGTTCGGCCTCCTTGCCAAGTTCGCGCGACAGGTCGCGGATAACCTTGGAAAAAGGGTCGATGAGGGTGGCGAACGGCAAAAGGTGCAGCTTCTTCATCTCCTCCATGAGTGGGTTTATCAGGCCGCTCAGGGCACGCAGGTTCCGCTCGGCTCCCCTTTCCAGGGTGCGCAGGCGCAGGTCGGTGCTCCGCTCGTTCTCGCAGAGCTCCTGGACCAGGCCGGCCAGCCGGGCCGCGGCCAGATCGGGGCCCGACTTTCTGAGAGCCGCGCCCGCGAGCTCCAGCGCGCGGGAACGGGCGGTGCTGCGCCCGTCCAGTTCGCCGGCCGCGGCCGTCAGTTGCTCGGCCAGCAGGGAGGCGGTCAGCTTTGCCGAGACCAGTTCCTCGACCTTGAGCAGCAGGCTTTCCAGCAGACGGGTGGGAACCCGGACCGTCTCCTGCACCGCCGTTTTCTCGGCCTGGGGCTCGCGGCCCTTTGTTTGCCGCGCGCCTTCCTGGCGCCCCGGTGCGTCAGGCGGGTCGGTCGCTTCGGGCTGAGTCTTGAGGGAGACGTCCCGGTCGGCTGAGTTCGACGAGTTTGGGGGCGCCCCTGGCGCGGCAGCGGCCGGGGCCGTGCCCCGGGTGAGCGGGGGCAACCCGGCGTCCCTTCCGCCATCCCTCGGGATGCCGGAAGGCGTCGTGGCGCTCGGGGAGCCGGCGGCGCTCGGGAAACTGGCGCCAGGCGGGGAGAAGATGCGGGCCGTCAGCAGGTTTATGTCGCCGTGCAGCCGGTCGAAGAGCCTGGTGTCCAGAGCCGTCTCGCCACGCTTTAAATCCGAGAGGAGGGTTTCCAGGTCCTGGCACATCCTGGCGACGTCGAGGAGATTCACCGCGTGGGCCGCCCCCTTCAGGGTGTGCATGCGGCGGAAGATACCCTCCACCTGCAGGGCGCGCTGGGCGGGGTCCTCCTCGCGCTCCAGGGCGACCAGCAGCGAGCCGAGTGCGTCGATGTGATCCTGTGCCTCCAGTTGGAAGGTCTCCAGGAGCTCCTTGAGCAGCGCCTCGTTGTCAAACATGCGGTTTCCCGCCTTTGCGGGTGCTGGCGCCGGGAGGGACCCCGGCGTTATGGCGCATCAGGGAGTTTTTCATGCCACCCGGTACCGGCTCACCAGCTGCTGGAGCTTCTGGTTCAGCTCGTAGAGGCTGCGCGCCGCAGCCTCGATCTGGCGCGACCCCTCAACGTTCTGGCCGCTTGCCTGGTTGATGCTCTGGATGGCGATGGCGATCTGGTCCATGCCGATCGCCTGTTCCTGGGTGGAGGTGACGATCTGCAGAGTGGCGTTGGAGGATTCCTCTATGCTCGCGGCGAGCAGGCGGATCGCCTCGCCGGCGGCGCTGGACTGCTTGACCCCAGACTCAACGGCCTTGCTACCCTGCTCGGTGGCGAGCACCGCGGAGGTGGTCGCCTTCTGGATCACGCCGAGAATGCTGCGCACCTGGGCGGTCGCCTGCTTGGACTGGGTCGCCAGGTGCTTTACCTCCTGGGCCACCACCGCGAACCCCTTGCCGTGCTCGCCGGCCTTGGCCGCCTCTATGGCGGCGTTCACCGCGAGCAGGTTCGACTGCTCGGCCAGGTCGTTCACGGTGGCGATGATGTCGCCGATCGCCTGGCTCTGCTCGCTCAGGTTGACTATCCGCTCGGCGATGAAGCCCATGCGCTCGTCGATCCCGCGCATGCCGTCAATGGCTTCGTCCACCGACTGGCGTCCGCTCTTGGCCACCTGCACCGCCTTGTGGGAGCTGTCGTAGACCTGCCGCGACTTTTGCGAGGTGAGGTCGGTGGTCTGGCGGACCTCCTGCACCGTCGCGTTGGTCTCGCTGACCGAGGACGCGGTTTCGGCCGAACTCGAGGCGAGTTCGCTGACTGTCGTCATGATCTCGCCCGCCGAGGAGGCCAGCACGCCGACCACCTCGCGGATTTCCTGGTTCAGGTCCCGCAGGTTCCTCGTCATGGAAGCGAAGGAGAGGCCGAGTTGGTCCTTGGGGGAGGCAAGCTGCACGTCCAAGGTGAGGTCCCCCGCCGCAATCCGGTCCGCACTGGCGGCGAGCCTCTTGAGCGAGGTCACCATGTTCTGCATGGCGATGCCGAAGATGTCGCGCTCCGAGTTGGGTACCACCTCCACCTGAAGGTCCCCCAGGGCGATCCGGTTGGCGTTTTCGCCCAGGTGCCGCAGTGAGGCGACCATGGTCCCCATAGCGCGCAGCAGCTGCCCTATCTCGTCCTGCGCTGCGCTCCCTATCTCGACGGTAACGTCGCCCAGGGCGAGCCGATCTGCCGCCTCGACCGCCTTTTTCAGCGGGCCTGTTATGGAGGCGGTGATGAGGAGCGCCGTGGCGCCTGCCAGCAGCGCCGCGAGGGCGATCAGGAACGCGGAGATGATCAGGGTCGAGCGCTCGCTTCCCTGCGACTCCTTGATGAAGTTCTGCGCCTTGCCGGTGGAGAACTTCTGCACATCGTTCACCTCGGCATCAATCTTGGAGACCAGGTGTCGGGCGAAGTCCCTGTGGTGGATGGCGGCCTCGGACATCTTATTCTGCCGTACCAGTTCGACCGTCCTGGCGCGCACCGGTTTCCACTGGTCCATCATCTCCTTGATCCGGTCCATCTTTGACTTGTCGCCCAGGAACCTTTCCCGCGCCACCGCGAGCTGACGGTACACCGCCTGCTCCGATTCGTCGATATCCCGCAGTGCGACCTCCAGTTCCTGGCGGTTATTTCCGTAGAGCACCACATCCTTCATAGCGCGGTGCATCCTGAGGATGTGCTCCTGCACATCGCTGATCGCGTTGGAGACGGTGAAGGGGTGATCGTAAAACGTGGTCAGCAGGTCCCCCTGAGCGGCCAGGTTCTTCAGGGAGAAGGCCCCGACCAGAATGAGAAACAGGACGACAACGCCAAATCCAGCGATCAATCTGGTTCTTATTTTGAGATTACTCAGCATGGAGCCTCCGAAAAACGGTTCTAGGTTCTACGTTCCAGGTTCTAAGTTAAAACCGAGCGCATGCTGCGGCAGTTAACGCAATACCCAAGAAGTTGACCTTGTGATGTATAGTTTCTATGACATAAACCCAGCACGCAGCAAGCAGAACGTAGAACAGTAGAACTGTCTTTCTAATTTACCTCTTCATGCACCACGATTCTCCTGTCGCCCAGGATCTTCCCGATGTCCAGGAGCGCCAGGCGGTCCGCTGTCACCCCCGCCAGGAACTCCTCCCGTATGCCGGTGAGGGCGGCGGGCGGGGGCTGCAGGTCCTTCAGGGGAAGCGAGATCATGCCGACGATGCTGTCGGCCAGAATGCCGAACTCCATGCTCCCGTTGCTCACCACGATCACCCGGTTCAGGTCGCAAAGACCCACCTCGGGGAGCTCGAAGAAACGCCGCAGGTCCACGATGGAGATGATTTTGCCCCGCAGGTTGGTGATGCCGAGCACGAAGCCGGGGGTGCAAAAGAGCGGCGTGAAGTCGGAAAGCGGCAGGGTCTGGGTGATGTAGGACAGTTCCATGGCGTAGCTCTCGCCAGAGAGCAGGAACTCCAGGCAGTCAAGCAGCGTCCCGGCCTCGGCCTCCGGCGGGGGGCACTCGGCGAGCTGCGCTGCGCGCGCCTGCAGGACTGCGCGGGTCTCTTCCGGGCTCATGGCGCGCTCCTCCAGAGAGGTCGCCTGGGCCTGCTGCAGGCGTCCGAGCAACGCGGGCCAGTCCCGGCCTCCGTGCCCCTGAAATTCTGCGGGCTTAGTGCCTTCCATGGTCGCTCCTTCCCTTTCTCATGGCGTGGATCATCCGGGCCAAGCCTCCCGCAGTCATCCCCTCCGCCTCCGGTAGCACTTCGTGGGGGTCCTTGCGCTCCAAGAGGCGCAGGGCATTGTTAAAACTGCGCTCCGACTCCCGCTCGTCCCCGGCTTGGCGGGACAGGTTGCCCAGGGCGAAATAGGCGAGCAGGTAGTCCTGGTCTATGAAAAGCACGTTTTTCAGGGCGCTGGCTGCCGCCTTTATCTCCCCTTGCTGCTCCAGGATGATGGAGAGCAGGTAATGGTTGTGGGCGCTCAGGCGGTCCGCGGCGATGGCAGCCTCGCAGAGCTCGCGCGCCTCGGAAAAGTTGCCGAGGTTGGCATAGGCCCGGGCGGCGAGCGCCAGGGTCTCGCTGGGCTGGGGTGCCAGGTCGAGCGAGCGCCGCACGCTCTCGGCCGCCTGCTGGTAGCTGCCGGCCTGGTACAGGGCAAGGGCCTGGGGGTAGCCGCCGGCCTCGGCCTCCCGGCCACCATACGGGCCGCTCGTCTCTGGTGGCCCGCCGGGCTGTCCCAGCTCGGAACCCTGGCCTGGTGCAGCAGCCTGTGACCCATCCAGCGGCAACGTTCCAACCGGTGGCGCAGCAACCTGGCAGTCGGCGGGCTGGTGCGGCTGCAGCTGGTGGCCGGCGTCCCTTGAGTCCTGCCGGAGCAGGCCGGGGCAGGGGAGCTGCTGCTTGCATTCGGGGCCGGGGACGCTTTCCCGCAACGCCCCCTTTCTGAGCACGAAGGCGCCGGCAAAACGCTGGCAGGAAAAGCCGTGCAAAAAGCGTTGGTCGACCTCGGTCGGGCCCACGAACAGCCATCCCCCATCGCGCAGCGCTCCTCGGAACCGGTTCATGGTGCGTTCGATCTGCTGCGGATCGAAGTAGAGCATGACGTTGCGGCAGAAGATGACGTCCAGGAAATCGGTGCCGCCGCACTCCGGCGCCGTCTGATCCTCGGCGAGGTTCAGGTGGTCGAAGCGCACCATCGAGCGGATGCGGGGGATGATCTGGAAGCGCCCGTCCTCGCAGGTGGTGAAATAGTCCATGAGCCAGGGAGGGGCGTTACGGAAGGACCACCGGCTGTAGACTCCCTGGCGCCCTCGCTCCAGCGCCTGCGGGTTGATGTCCGTGGCGACCAGCGAGATGTTCCAGGAGGAAAGGTCGGGAATGATCCTGCTTAGCAGTATGGCCAGCGAGTAGGGTTCCTCTCCCGTGGAGCATCCCGCACTCCAGATCCTGAGCGATTTGTCGCTCAGGCGCCGCTGGGCGATCAAACCGGGAAGCAGGTCCTGCTCCAGTACCTGGTAGCTCCTCGGGTCGCGCAGGAAATAGGTCTCGCCGATGGTGAGGGCGCGCGCCAGGGTGTCCAGCTGCTCCCGAGAAAGCGGCGCCGACATGAGCCAGAGCAGGTACTTCTCCAGGTCGCGGTGCCCCGCCTCCTTGGCGACCCCGGCCATCTTCTGGTCCAGCTCGAAATAGCGCTCCTCGGTGAAGTGCAGCCCCATGGTCCGGGAGATGAACCTGGCAAAAAGCGCCAGCGTGGCATGCGACCCCTGCAGGCTCACTGCTCGCTCCGCGCCAGTGCTTCTTTTAGGAGCGTCTCCTCTTCCGGGAAGAGGAGCTGGGCCAGGTCGTGGATCAGGACCAGTCCGTCCGCGGTCCGGATCACCCCCTCCAGGAAACTCGTGCCGTCCACAATGCTCTCCGGGGCGATGACCGGCTCGTCGTCTCCCTCGAGGACGCTCTCGACGCCGTCCACCGCAAGCGCAACGGTCAGGGCGCGGGCCTGGGCCACCACGAACTGATCCGAGGTGCGCAGCCCGCGGGCTGGCAACCCGAAGCGCCGGCGCAGGTCTATGACGGGGATCACCTCCCCCTGCAGGTCCAGGACGCCGAGCACGATTTCCGGGGCCTTGGGCAAGGGGGTGACCGCCGCCGCCCGGACGACTTTTGCCACGGCCGTCAGACGGAGCGCGTAGCGCTGGGCGTCGAGGGTGAAAATGAGCAACTGGGATCTGGAAATCGTGAACCTCCCGAAGGATGTCAGGCCCTGCGGCTGCGCCCTAATGTACACGTGCAGGCCTAGTGATATCAAGGAGAAAATACATTCTATCTGTCGCGGATTGCTCCATTATCCTTAAGATTCCTTGCGGGCAAAAATTACCAAGGCTTCCGGTTGCAATTCGTGCTGGTGTCGATACTATTAGTGGTAACTAATTGCCGTACAGCTACCTGTCACACGGTCTGCTGGCACAGGCACCACGCCAAAAGGGAGCCAGGAAATGACTCAGCTGGACGAACTAGAAGACAGGTCCGTCTATATATTGCGCGAAGCGTATAAGAACTTTGACAATCTCTGCATGCTCTGGTCGATGGGAAAGGATTCCACGGTCCTGCTTTGGCTGGTGCGCAAGGCTTTCTTCGGTCATTGCCCGATCCCGCTGGTGCACATCGACACCTCCTATAAGATCCCGGAGATGATCGACTACCGCGACCGGACCGTCCGCGACTGGGGGCTCACCCTGGTGGTCGGGCAAAACCGGGCGGCGCTCGAGGGGGGGATGCATCCCAGCCGCGGCACCTTCACCTGCTGCTCAGCCCTGAAGACGGAGGCGCTCAAACAGCTGCTGGAGCAGAAACGCTACACCGGGGTGATCGTCGGGGTGCGCTCCGACGAGGAAGGAACCCGGGCCAAGGAGCGCTACTTCTCCCCACGGGACGTCAACAACGACTGGGACTTCAAGGACCAGCCCCCGGAGCTTTGGGACCAGTTCAAGACCAGGTTCGAGCCGGGCACCCACCTGCGCATCCATCCGCTATTGGACTGGAGCGAAATCAACGTCTGGGAGTACATCGAACGGGAGAACATCCCGGTGATACCGCTTTACTTCGAGCACGGTGCCGGCACCCGCTACCGCAGCCTGGGGTGCGCACCCTGCACCTCCCCGATTCGCTCGCAGGCACGCAGCGTCGCCGAAATCATAGCAGAGCTGCGGGTCACCAAGGTGGCCGAGCGCAACGGCCGGGCCCAGGACAGCGACCGCGGCATGGAAAAATTACGCAAGGACGGCTATATGTGATGAGGCGTGGGCAGTCGGCCCAAAGCCTTGAATAAAAGGAGGCGCGCGTGAAACAGGACAGAATTCAGACCGGGGTCACGAAGGTCCCTGCCCCGCAGGCGGCGGGGCCGGAGGTGAGTGGGCCGAAGCTGGCTGTGCCTCTGGTGGCTGTGCCGGAGGCGGCATTGGCCCAGGCGGCAGTGCCCAAGGTGGCTGTGAGTGGGGTGGCCGTTCCGGAGGCGGCCGTGCACTGGGTGGCTGTGGGTGAGGTGGCTGCGCCCCGGGCGGCTGTGACGGAGGGGACCGAGGGCGCGCGTCGCCCCAGGGCTTTGGCTGCCTTAGGCACCCGGCTGCTGGGAGGCCTCAACGCCGTGAGCCGCTTGGCCTTGAACGACGGCCGCTCTCTGGTGACCCTCGATCTGGACGCCCTATTGGAAAAGAGCTCAAAGCAGACGGGGCTGCACGATTTCGGGGAATCCTCCTTTCGCACCCCCCTGGGGATCCTGCTGCGCTCCTTCGAGGAGGACGCGCGCCTCAACCTGATCGGGCGCATCACGGTGCAGTCCGAAATGGTGCGGGTTTTGAGCGACCGGCTGCGCATGCAGCACGACTGCGAGCTCCATCCCGGCATCGCGGAGCAAAAAATCGTGCGCCCCATCTTCATAACCGGGCTGCCCCGAAGCGGCACCACCTTCCTGCACGCCCTGCTGGCCCAGGATCCCGCCTGCCGCGCCCCCCAGGTCTGGGAGGTCATGCATCCGTCCCCTCCGCCGGAGACCGCGAGCTACCGGAGCGACCCGCGCATAAGCTACACCCAAAAGCAGCTCGACTGGATCGAAATCCTGATGCCCGACTTCGAGAAGTGCCATACCATCGGGGCGCGCCTGCCCCAGGAGTGCATCGCGATGACCGATCACTCCTTCCTGAGCTACGTGTTCGAGTCCATGTATTTCGTCACCTCCTACCGCGCCTGGCATGACCGCCAGGACAAGCGGCCGGCCTACGAGTGCCACAAGCGCTTCCTGCAGCACCTGCAATGGCGCTGCCCCGGGGCCCCCTGGGTGCTCAAGGCCCCGAGCCACCTGATGGCGCTGGACGCCCTGTTTCAGGTCTATCCCGACGCCCAGGTCGTATTGACCCATCGCGACCCGCTCAAGGTGCTGCCCTCCTGCGCCAGTTTCGCCAAGGTGCTGCGCGCCCCCTTCACCGGACCGATCAATCTGAAGGAACTGGGCGCCGAAGTGAGCCGGCGTTGGACCGACAGCGCCGACCAGCTGACTGCGTTTCGCTCGGAAAGATCGGAGCTGCGGGACAGTTTTTTCGACGTAGCCTACCCGGAGTTGATCCGGGACCCGCTGGCGGTCGTGCAGGGGATCTACCGTTATTTCGGCCGTGAGCTGAGCCCCGAAGCGGAAGCAGCCATGCGGCTCTTCGTGGCGCGCAACCCCAAGGACAAGATGGGGGCGCACCTCTACTCGCTGGAGGAGTTCGGGCTGGATCGGGCGACCGAGAGAGGGCATTTCCAGGGGTACACGGACTATTTTGACATAGCGCCGGAGCGCTGAGCCAAACGCGTCAGCGGATTCTTTACGGGGTGGTTGATGCCTTCAAGTACTACCAAAGCCAGCGTGAACCCCATGCGCCGATTCAACCTGATGCTCCTGGCAGTCGCCTGCGTCGTCCTGTTCCTGACCCTCAAGCGGATCGACTGGAACAGCCTGGTGCACTCCTTCCTGCAGGAGGCGCGCTACTGGCCGCTGCTGCTGGTCCCCTACGGCCTGACCAGCTATTTCTGGGCCGTCTCCTGGAGCTGCCTTTTGACCGGCAAGGTCGGCAGCCCGCCGCTGCGGCGCCTGTTCTTCCTGCGCCTGGCCGGCGAGTCGCTGAACCAGCTGACCCCGACGGCTTCCCTGGGCGGCGAGCCCTTCAAGGCGCTGCATCTGCACAACTTGGGCGTCGCCTGGCACGATGCCACGGCCTCCCTGGTGATCCACAAAGCGCTCATGGTGCTGAGCCTGGTCCTGTACATTCTCCTGAGCCTCGCACTGATCCCGACGACCCTGCCCGGCATCTCGCCCACCCTGGCCGGACTTTGCTGCCTGGGCACCCTGGTGCTGGCCGGCGCCGGCGCCGCCTTCGTTGTGCTGCAGCGCCGCAACCCCTGCTCCGCGCTGCTGCGCCTGCTGAGCCGGTTCGGCATCTGCCCCGCCGTCCTCAGGGCGAGGGAGGCCGAGCTCGCCGCCTTGGACGACGCCTTGGCCAGCTTCTACCGCGAGCACGCCGGAGCCGGCCTGCTGGCTCTGTTCTTCTTCTTTCTCGGCTGGATGGTGCACGCAGTCGAGGTCGCCCTCATCTTCTGGTTGCTGGGCCACCCGATAAGTCTTAATCTCGCGCTTTGCCTCGACGCGCTGTCCCAACTGGTCGCCGGGCTCGGCTTCATGATCCCGGTATCTCTCGGCGTGCAGGACGGCGGCAACATCCTGCTCGCGCTCGGATTCAACCTGGGCTCGACCCTGGGTGCCGGGTTCAGCATTCTGCGGCGTTGCCGGGAGGCCTTCTGGCTGATGCTGGGGCTACTGGCGGTGGCCTGGCAGAAGTCCGATTGACCTTCGGCACCCACGCCCCCCACAGGTTCCCATGCGAAAATCGCTAGCCACCATCATGCTGCTACTGGCCGGGTTCCTTGCCTCCTGCACCTACAGCGTGCCGAGGAAATACCTGCCATACCCCGTGTCCAACGACAGCTTCAACGACCCGGCGAAGACGGTCGCCATTCCGCTGCCGGTCATCGCCGCGAGTCCCAACGAGGGGATCACCTACGGCGGGCTGGTCGCCTTCCTGCTGCACAACGCCAAGGATGAAGTCAGCACGCTCATCGTACCGCAGCTCAACTACAATCAGTACTTCGGCGTCACGACGACCCTGTACGGCGCCTTCTATCCCACCCCCGAAAAAAGCCTGCGGGTCAACCTATCCAAGGCGACCACCATCAACCAGGAGTTCCGGGTGCGCTACCAGGACCGGGCATTCCTTTCGGACCTGATGGAGCTCAACTTCACCGCCTTCGATTTCGCTGACGGCTCATCGAGGTTTTTCGGATTCCAATCCAGTTCCTCCAAACAGAATGAGACCAACTACTCGTACGAGGAGGACGGACTGGGCGTCTCAGTCGGGTTTCGCTTCGCCGATCATTTCCAGGTGGTCCTGGGCGACCGCTATAAGAAAGTCAACATCAAGAGGGGAGCGGTCCTCAAGGTACCCTTCATAACCGACGTTTTTCCGGACGGTGAAGTTCCCGGCGTCAACGGCTACAACGTGCATGCCCAGAAGCTCTCTCTTGTCTACAGCACCCTCGACTCTGCGGGTATGCCGACCAGGGGCGCCTACCTTCGGTTTTCCATCGACAATAACTCAAAAATATTCGGCAGTACGGCCGTATACCAGGGCTATGAGATGGAAGCGAAGCTTTATTACCCGAGGCAGGAGGGGCGCTACGTCTCGGTGCTGCGCTTTGCCGGCAACCAGACCTTCGGTAACCGGGTGCCTTTTCTGGAGCAGAGTATCCTCGGGGGAGAGACCACCCTGCGTGGTTACGGCCAGAACCGCTTTATCGATAAAAGCTTTCTGCTGCTCAATCTGGAGGAGCGCATCAGGCTCTTCAGGTGGGAGATTTTCAACGTGAAGGCGGACTGGGAGCTGGCGCCCTTCGTCGACTTGGGCTCGGTCATGAAGTCCATCGTCGAGGCGAAGGCGAGCAGCTTCGAGTTCAATCCGGGAGTCGGTCTGCGGGCGGTGGTGCGCCCCAACATCGTGGGCCGCATCGACGTCGGCATCGGCAAAGACGGGCCGGCGGTGTTCGTGGGGCTGGGGTACCCGTTTTAGGGCGGGTAGCGGCGGCGCGGGTCGCGACATTTTGGGACGCAAGCGGCGCCCATCCAGTGACTAGCTCCCCACTATCTGCAACACTCCCGCCCCCTTGATCTTCCCCGACCTCAGGTCCGCGAGCGCCTGGTTGGCCTCGGCCAGCGGATAGCTCGCTATCTCGGTCCGTACCGGGATGCGCCGGGCCAGGTCCAGGAACTCCTCGCCGTCCAGCCGGGTCAGGTTCGCGACGGAGCGCAGCACGCGCTCGCCCCAAAGCAGGCGGTAGGGGAAGCCCGGGATGTCGCTCATGTGGATGCCGGCGCACACCACCGTCCCCCCTTTGCGGACCGCCCCCAGAGCCACGGGGACCAGCGCGCCCACCGGGGCGAAGATGATCGCGGCGTCGAGCGCCTCGGGTGGTGCTTCCTGCGAGCTGCCGGCCCAGGCCGCACCGAACTGCCGGGCGAAAGCCTGCCCCTCCAGATCGCCGGGGCGGGTTAAGGCGTAGACCTTCCGGTCCTGCCAGCGCGCCACCTGGATGACGATATGCGCCGCCGCGCCGAAGCCGTAAATGCCGAGCCGGTGCGCGTTTCCGGCCAGGCGCAGGGAGCGATAGCCGATGAGACCCGCGCAAAGCAGCGGGGCCGCCTGCACGTCGGAGAACCCCTCGGGGATGGCGAAGCAGAAGCGCTCGTCGGCCGCGGCATATTCGGCGAAGCCGCCGTCGCGCTGGTAACCCGTGAAGCGGGCTTGCTCGCAGAGGTTCTCCCTGCCTTCCCTGCACTCCTCGCAGCTGCCGCAGGTGGCGCCCAGCCAGGGGACGCCGACCCGGTCTCCGACCTGAAAATTCGTGGCGCCGACCCCCAGTGCAGCCACCTGCCCGACGATCTGGTGCCCCGGGATGAGGGGCAGCTTGGGCTCGTTCAACTCTCCGTCCACGATATGCAGGTCGGTGCGGCAGATGCCGCAGGCAGCGACCCGTAGCAGAATCTGGCCGGGTCCTGGCGAGGGGATCGGCTGCTCTTCGAGACATAAGGGCGCTCCAACTGCTCTCATAACCATGGCACGCATAGGAACCGCTCCTTCCTTTAAAGTTAAGCGTATTGACCGTCTTTTCTTCTAGTATAACTTCATCCTTCATATAAAAAAGAAACCTGATTGGCGCGATTTTCCGCCTATGGGTTGTGCCGCCGCCTTTACGGAGCATTCGGAAAGAGAGCCTGTTGTTATCCTGAGAGGTAAGCGTTACAATGAGCTAATCTGTTAGCTCGCCACTCGACCTGAAAGGAGGAAACCATCACATGCTAACTTTCGTTATGCTTACCCGTCTTTCACCCACCGCCTTGCGCTCACCGGCCTCTTTTGAAGAGTTGGAAAGCAGCGTCATGCAACAGATCCGCAAGAAATGTCCGCAGGTGGAGTGGGTGCAGAACTTGGCGATCCTGGGACCCTGTGATTACCTGGACATCTTCCGTGCCCCGGACCACGAGACGGCCATGCAGGTTGCCACCGTTGTGCGCAGCTTCGGTCACGCCTCTACCGAGGTCTGGAGCGCCACCGAGTGGGAAAGGTACAAACAGTTGCTGCACAAATTGCCATAATCCAACTGATGACGTGGAACTAGGGTAGGGCGGTGTAGCAGGGGGATGAGCTGATGAACGGAATCGGTGAACAGCTTCTGTCGAAATTGCGGATGTCCTTGCCGGGGTCGCTGGTTTATTGGGAGAAAGAGCCGACTGCAGAAAGTCTGGGCGGTGCAGTGTTATCCGCGGAGTACAAGAGCAAAAAGTTCACCATGCAATTTGAACGCGCGGCCGGGAACGCTTCTCCCGAGGATTTGGACGATTCCTTTGTGGAGCAAGTCGTGGACGATTTCACCGATTTTTTCTCACGGACCATCTACCCCAAGGAGAAGTTCACCAGAATCATTTAACGCAGGC